>Ga0209723_1001537_pt1 | contig 35357 bp, 26 predicted proteins | sample BiotimSIPDNA_2_FD_185750 | JGI IMG/M metagenome (GOLD analysis project Ga0209723, IMG submission 185750) | Anaerobic biogas reactor microbial communites from Washington, USA - Biogas_R2 time_0 SIP DNA (SPAdes) (version 2) | ecosystem: Engineered > Bioreactor > Anaerobic > Unclassified | place... | reverse complement strand
GAATGCTGAATGCTGAATGCTGAATGCTGAATGCTGAATGCTGAATGCTGAATGCTGAATGCTGAATGCTGAATGCTGAATGCTGAATGCTGAAGACGCATTTGTCATTCATAATTCATAATTCATAATTCATAATTCATTAGGGGCGAGGAACTGTTGTTTTATCCGCAGATTACGCTGATGACGCAGATTTTTTTAGGGTGTGTTGTACAGGGAAACCAGCCGCGAAGCGGCAAAAAAGCCCCAACGGAGCGAGACATACCAGCCCAGGGCAAACGGCCCCGCCAGGGGACGCACCGCCCTGGGTGAGACGGATTATAATTTTGAGCTCTGAAAGGGCGATACACATAATTCAATGGGCTTTCAGCCGACGCCGACGTATCATGCTTGCAGTCATGCCCCCTTGCGCCTTAGGCGCTTAACCATGCTTAACCCCAGGCTTCAGCCTGGGGGATAGGCGCACCCCGAAAGTGGTGCCTTGTAAAGGCACTACAGAAGACTGACGCATTACGTCCACCGCGTCCACAATGTCCGCCTCGTCCACCAAAAATATTTCCAATAGTGCTATATTATATATTTTTGCCTTTAATTTAAGGAGCATGTTCAGATGAAACGCAGACTCATTCGCGACGCGCTGGCCTATGGCGCGTCCGACCAGGAAATAACTGTCGCCGGCTGGGTACGTACTCGGCGCGATTCAAAAGCAGGGCTGTCCTTCATAGAATTGAACGACGGAAGCTGCCAGGCCAACCTGCAAATCCTGGCGCCAGCCACGCTCGCTAACTACGAGTCTGAAGTCATCCGTCTGCATCCTGGCGCTTCGATCAAGGTAAAGGGGCGGATACAGGTGTCGCCAGCGGCTGGTCAAGCGGTTGAGCTGCTTGCCGAAGAGTTGACCGTGCTGGGCTTCTGCGATCCGTTGCAATACCCGCTGGGCAAGAGCCGCATTTCCTTTGAGCGGCTGCGCGAGGTGGCGCATCTGCGGGCGCGCACCAACACCTTCGGCGCCGTCACCCGGGTGCGCAACGCCCTTGCCTTTGCCACCCATCGTTTCTTCCAGGAACGAGACTTCTACTACTTCAACGCGCCGATCATCACAAGCAGCGACTGCGAAGGCGCTGGCCAGATGTTCCAAGTCACCACCTTGAACATGGATAAGCCGCCGCGCAACAAGGACACCGGCGCTGTCGACTTCTCGCAGGACTTCTTCAGCCGGCCAACCTACTTGACCGTCAGTGGCCAGCTCGAAGCCGAAACCCACGCCTGCGCCCTCGGAAACGTCTATACCTTCGGGCCGACCTTCAGAGCCGAAAACTCCAACACTACCCGCCATCTGGCCGAATTCTGGATGATCGAGCCGGAAATGGCCTTTGCCGACTTGTCTGACAACGCTGACCTGGCCGAGGACTTCCTGCGTTCCCTGCTCAGGCAACTCCTGGAGCGATGCCCAGACGACTTGAAATTCTTTGACCAACGCATCGAAAAAGGCCTATTAGACACGCTGACCCGCCTGTCCACAGCCGAATTCACCCGCATCACCTACACTGAGGCGATTGAGCTGCTGGAGAAGGCGCCAGTGTCGTTTGAGTTCAAACCCTACTGGGGCGCTGACTTGCAGTCTGAACACGAACGCTATCTGGCTGAAAAGCTGTTCCACGGCCCGGTCATCGTGATGAACTATCCCAAGGAAATCAAGGCGTTCTACATGCGCCTGAATGACGACGGCAAGACAGTCGCGGCGATGGACGTGCTGCTGCCGACGGTCGGCGAGATCATCGGCGGCAGCCAGCGCGAAGACCGCCTTGACGTGCTGGAAGCGCGCATCCGGGAAATCGGCATGCAGCCGGAAGACTATTGGTGGTACTGCGACCTGCGGCGCTTTGGCTCAGTGCCGCACGCAGGCTTCGGACTCGGCTTTGAACGCATGGTGCGCTTCTGCACCGGCATGGGCAACATCCGCGACGTCATACCCTTCCCCAGAACGCCCCAAAACGCAGATTTCTGAGCCGTCGTAGAAGCCGGAGGCGCTCGCGGCCGCCCCGGCCCGCTGCCAACTCAATCAACAAGGACAAAGACATGGGCGGCTTTTTCGGCGTTGTCTCGAAAGAAAATTGCACTAGAGACCTCTTTTTCGGCACTGACTATCATTCGCACCTGGGCAACCAGCGCGGCGGCATGCTGGTCTGGGGCAGGCGAGGCGGCCTGCAACGCTCGATCCACGACATCACCAATGCGCAGTTCCGCAGCAAGTTCCAATATGACGTCGAGCGCCTGAAAGGCAAAATAGGCATTGGCTCAATCAGCGACACCGGCGACCAGCCGCTGATTGTGTTCTCGCGCCTAGGCACCTACGGCATCACCATGGTCGGCGCAGTCAAGAATCTGGCTAAGCTGAGCAAAAATGCCTTTAGCGAAGAACACCGCGCCCATTTTTGCGAAAAGACCGGCACCGGCATCAACCCGACCGAGATGGTGGCGTCGCTCATCAGCTTAGGCGACACGTTCAAGGATGGCATCAAGCTGGCCCAGGACAAGGTACAGGGTTCCTGTTCCATGCTCCTGCTGGTCAAAGACGGCATCTACGCTGTCCGGGATCGGCTGGGGCGGACGCCGGTGGTGATCGGCGAAAAAGAAGGCAGCTATGCGGCCACCCTCGAAACCAGCGCACTCTACAATCTCGGCTACCAAGTGAAACACTGGCTCGGGCCAGGCGAAGCAGTGCTATTGACCAGCGACGGCATGACCCAAGTCCTACCGCCCCAAGACCGCATGCAAATCTGCGCCTTCCTCTGGGTCTACTATGGCTTTCCGGCGTCGTCATACGAAGGCATCAACGTCGAAAATGCACGCTACCGCTGCGGCGCCAAGCTGGCTGAGCGGGACAGCGACCTCGTCGTCGACGGCGTTGCCGGGATTCCTGACTCTGGCACTGCCCACGCCTTAGGCTATGCCAACGCCTCTTGCTGCCAGCCGAGCCGGACGCCGGTGCCGTACAAGCGCGCCTTTGTCAAATACACGCCGACTTGGCCGCGCAGCTTCATCCCCAGCGACCAGATCACGCGCAAGTTGATCGCCAAAATGAAGTTGCTGCCCATCGAGGACATGATCCGCGGCCAGCGGCTGCTCTTCTGCGAGGACTCCATCGTGCGCGGCACTCAGCTGCGCGAGACCTTCAAAATCCTCATGAAGGACATGGGTGCCCGCGAAGTCCACGTCCGCTGCGCCTGCCCGCCCATCATGTTCAACTGCAAGTTTCTGAATTTTTCACGGGCTCACAATATCATGGCTTTAGCGAGTCGGAAGGCAATATTCGCCTTGGAGGGCAATTGCAATTCTCGGCTGTCGGAATACTGTAACGATGCCAGCGAATGCTATTTGCGGATGGTTGAAGAAATCAGGAGCGACTTGAAGTTGACGACCTTGAAATATCAGAAGCTGGATGATTTGGTTGCGGCGATTGGGCTGCCCCGCGAGAAGCTGTGCACCTATTGCTGGGATGGCAAGGAGTAAGGGCGCTGGTGCGCCATTTGCGCCGCGTGACTTCAGACTTTTAAGGAGTAAGGCAATGCAGAAAACATGGTTTAGTCTGTTCCTGCTCAGCGCATGGCTGTTCAGCGCGTCCTGGTTAGCGGCTCAGGCCGAGTCTTCCTTTCCCGGCATGGGAACGGTGACCGGGTCGCAAGTCAACATTCGGGCTCGGCCCGGCACCTCTTTCGAGAACCTCGGCAGCTTCAACCAAGGCACACGCCTGATGGTAGTCAGCCGACTAGAGGACTGGTATGAAGTGCGTCTGCCGGAAACTGTGCATGGCTGGGTGACGGCCGACACCCTGGATGAAAACAACGTTGTCCAGAAGGAGCCATGCCGATTGCATGCTGGGCCGGGACTGGTTTTCTCTGCCTTTGCCAAAGCTGGCAAGGGGGTCAAGCTGGAGGTGCTCGAAGTCCTGGAAAACTGGCGTCGTGTGAAGGTTCCCCCGGAAGCCACGGCTTGGGTGAATGCGGCCTACGTCGCTCTGGACCAGCCGGCTGAGCCGACCGCCACGGCGGCTGCTGAGCAACCGGCGGCAGAAGCGGCGAAATGGGCGGCCGAAAAGGCCCGCCAGGAAGCGGAGCTGGCCAAGGCCAAGGCCGAGGCCGACCGCATTGCTGCCCTGGCCAAAGCTGAAGCTGAGCGCGCCGCCCAGGGCAAGCATGCAGCTGCCGAAGCCGAGACCAAGCGCCAGGCCGCCGAACTCCAGGCCAAAATGCAGGCTGAAGCCGCTGCCAAGGCCAAGGAGGCCGCCAAGGAAGCAGAGGCCAAGCGCATCGAAGCCGAACGTCTTGCGCGTGAACAGGCCGACGCCGCTGCCAAGGCGGTGCAGGCCGCCAATGCCGCAGAAATCGTGAAGGCCGCCGAGGAAAAACGCCTGGCCGCTGAATTGAAGGCCAAGGAGGACGCTATCGCCGCTGCCAAGGAAGCGGAAGAACTACGTTTGGCCGCCGAGAAGAAGCTCAAGGAAGAAGAAACCAAAGCTGTCGAAGCCGCCAAGGCCGCGGAAGCAGCTCGCTTGGCTGCCGAGCAGAAGGTCAAGGAAGAGAAGGCTAAAGCCGCAGAAGCGGCCAAGGCCGCGGAAGCCGCCCGCCTGGCCGCTGAAAAAAAGGCCAAGGAGGAAGAGGCCAAGGCCATCGCCATTGCCAAGGCAGCCGAAGAAGCGCGCCTGGCTGCGGAGCAGAAGGCCAAAGAGGAAGAAACGCGACGTCTCGCCGCCGAGCAGAAATTGAAGGAAGAGGCAGAGAAGGCAGAGGCCAAGGCCAAAGAAGCCGAGGCCGCCCGCCTGGCTGCCGAAGAAGCGCGCCGCGCCGCCGAGCAGAAGGCCAAGGAGGAAGAAGCGCGCCTCAAGGCTGCCGCCAAGGAAGCGGAAGAGCGCCGACTGGCTGCGGAGCAGAAAATCAAGGAAGAGGAAGCCAAGGCAGCTGCGGCCGTCAAAGCAGCGGAGGAGGCCGCCACCCGCCGTGCTGCTGCTGAGGCCGCCCGCCTGGAGCAGGAGAAAAAAGCCCGCGCCGAGGCTGAGGCCGCCGAGCTGAAGGCCAAGGAGGAAGCAGCCAAGGCCAAGGAGGAAGAAGAACGCCTGGCCAAGGAGGCTGCCGCCCGCAGCAAGGCCGTTGGCGAACCAGGGCTGCCCAAAATGGCGCAGCACTCAGGACGGGTCATCTCCCTGCAACGCAATGCGACCCCCGAGGCCACGCATGTGCTCTGCGAAGTCACCAACCGCGGCCCAGTGCCTATCTGCTACCTGCGCAGCCAGCACCTTGATTTGAATCAATGGGAAGGCGCTGATGTCATCGTAACCGGACGAGATGTCAAGCCGCCGGCCTGGCGATTGCCGCTCATCCACGTCCTCGGCATCCAGAAAACCCAATAAGTCATTGGCCTGTCCGCGGCGGACAGGCTGCTTTTTTCCATAAGCATGCGCCGCCGTGTCCAGCGGCACTGGCGTGGACAGCCCATGTTTGCGCCCAAGTCTCGGTAGTCTGTATCAGCAAAAGGGGAAAAACCATGAAGTACAGTGTCACCACCGTCTGTCTGCCCACCATGAGCATGGCCGAGCAGGCCGCCTTCTTGTCCAGGCTGGGCTATGACGGCATTGAGTTGCGTGTTCGCCGCATGGCGGACGATGTTCGCGCCAAGGCCGAACCAAGCAACTGGGGCTACCATGTCAATGACGTCACCCCAGAGAACTTCAAGGACAAGGCTGGCGAGATTCGGCGGATTCTGGGAGATCACGGCATTGCCCTAGCCGGTTTAGCGACGAATATGAGCTGCACGGACATGGAGCAGTTCAAGAACGCCCTGGAAGGCGCTGTCGCGGCTGGCGCGCCCTTTATCCGACTGGGAGCAGCAGCGAGCTATCGCGGCACCGGCGAGGACAACTACCACGTGATTTACGGCGAAACAGTTGCCGGCTTTGCGCGTTGCCTCGAATTAAGCCGCGGCACTGGCGTCAAGCTGATCTTGGAAATGCACGGCTACCAAATCCACCCAAGCGCGTCGCTGGCCTACCGCATTGTCAGCAACTTCTCCCCAGCTGACGTCGGCGTCATCTATGACCCGCAGAACATGGTTCGCGACGGCTATGAAACGCCGGCGATTGCCTTGCAGCTGCTCGGCGACTATCATGCCCACTGCCATTTTGGTGCTCACCGCCCCATCCCTGGAGAACGCGACGAAAACGGCACGGTGCAATGGAAATGGGAAGCCTGCCCAATGAGCGACGGTCTTTTCAACTTCCCGCTCATCTTCAAACTGATGAAAAAGCACAACTACCGTCACTTCATCAGCGTCGAGGATTTCCGCCCATTGCCTCCAGAAGAAAAATTCACCGAAGCAATCGCCTATTTCCGCAAGCTCGACCCCAAGGAATGCTGAATGATGAATGATGAATGATGAATGATGAGTGGCAAATGCGCCTCAGCATTCAGCATTCAGCATTCAGCATTTAGACCCTCGCCCTAATTCTATGCTTACCGGCAAACTCCTCCTGGTTATCGATGGCCCTGCCGTGCTGGCTCATACGCCAACGCTGCTTTCCGGCTTGCGTTCGGCTGGACGTTTCCGCGTCACGGTTGCGGCGACGCGCTCTGCGGAGATGTTCTTGCCTCTCCTCGCCCTCTCCGCCCTCTCCGGCGCACCAGCCAAAGCCTATAGCGAGCTAACCGAGGACGACTTGCGCCAAGCCGACGTTATCCTGCTCGCGCCAGTCTCCGAGCATTTTCTGGCAGAATTGACATCAAGCGACGCTTGGGCGCGTCTGACCGACAATGGCCGCCGCCATGTCTTAGTGGCGCCAGCCCGGCTGGAGGCAGAAAGCGACGAGACGATGGTTCCGGACGGCGCACTGCTCCTGTCGGAAGACAACGCTGTCCTGGCTCTTGGTGCCATGGGCGCTGTCGCGGTTGCGTCGCCTGAAGCGTGCGTAGAAGCTGTCTGCACTGCGCTGACACCGCAGGATTTTGCTGGCCAGACCGTGCTTTTGACGGCTGGGCCGACGATTGAGGACGCGGACCCGGCCCGCTTCGTGTCCAATCGCTCGACCGGCCGCATGGGCGCTGCTCTGGCTAAAGTCGCTGCCCGCCGCGGCGCTAAGGTTATTTTCGTGCACGGGCCAATGTCCTGGCCAACGCCGCAAGCGCCGACTATTCGCGCCATCGCAGTTCGAAGCGCAGAAGAAATGTGCAACGCTGTCCTGGCGGAAGTGCCCAAGGCCACGATAGCCATTCTCTGCGCCGCTGTAGCCGACTACATGCCAGTGGCGTATTCCCACGAAAAAATCAAAAAAGGCACGGATGCGACTTTCGCCCTGCTGTTAAAACGCACGCCGGACATCCTGGCCACGGTCGGCGCCCTGGAGAAAAAGCCTTTCCTGGTCGGATTCGCCGCTGAAACCCAGAATCTGACCGACAATGCCACAGCCAAACTGCGCAAAAAAAATTGCGATATGCTCTGCGCCAACGATATCACCGAACCAGGATGCGGCTTTGCCGTGCCGACTAACCGCCTGACCATCCTCTTCGCTGATGGACGACGCGAAGACCTGCCCCTGCTCGCTAAGGAGGAAGTCGCAGCCAGGGTGCTTGATATCGTCAAAAGGGAAATTAGTGGACAGTGGACAATGGACGTTAGTGGACTTTAATGGACTTTAGTAGACGATGGACGATAGACGTTAGTGGACTTTAATGGACTGAGAAGCGAAAACACGGAAAGCTTCTGACTACATGCGGCAGCTACTGTCCACGCCGTCCACCACGTCCACAATGTCCACAACCCAAGCCTACAAGCGCTCATCACAAAATTTTCGTGCCTTTCGTGGTTTTAAAGAGGAAATTTCACCATGCGTTCGAACCTTTGTTTCTCCGGCCTGGGCGCTGGCGAGAACCCACCGGTGGCGGCAGTCCGGGTTACTGGCGGTCTCTGGGGTGAACGATTGCGGGTCAACCGCGAAATCACGCTGCCAGCCGAATACGAGCAATACCAGAAAACCGGACATCTCGACGCTTGGAAACTCACCTGGAAGCCGGGCGACCCGAAGCGTCCGCATATCTTCTGGGATTCTGATGTCGCTAAATGGCTGGAAGCAGCCGGCTATAGCCTGGCATTGCATCCTGACCCGGAATTGGAAAAACGCTGCGATGAAGTCATCGGCTGGATGGCCGCCGCCCAGCAGCCGGATGGATACCTGAACACATACTATATCGTCGTGGAGCCGGATAAACGCTGGTCTAACTTGCGCGATTGCCATGAACTCTACTGCGCCGGACACCTGATGGAAGCCGCCGTGGCCTACTTTGAGGGCACTGGCAAACGACTGTTCCTGGATGTGATGTGCAAGTATGCCGACTACATCGCCAAGGTCTTCGGCCGCGGCGAAAATCAGCTGCGCGGCTATCCCGGACACGAAGAAATCGAGATAGCGCTGGTCAAACTCGCACGAGCAGCCGGCGAAAAGCGCTATCTTGACCTAGCAAAGTACTTCATCGACGAACGCGGTCAACAACCGCATTACTATGACATCGAAAAGGCGCGGGAAAATCGGCCGGATTCGTGGATGGAACGCCCTGGCCCGAACAACCTGCCGCCCTACAACAGCATGCAAGCCCATGCGCCCGTGCGTGAACAGCAGAATGCCGATGGCCACGCCGTGCGTGCCTGCTACCTCTATGCCGGCATGGCCAGCGTGGCCAAAGCCACCGGCGATCAGTCCCTAGTCGATGCCTGCCACACCTTGTGGGACAGCGTCACCACGAAACGCATGTACATCACCGGCGGCGTCGGCTCGTCACGCTTCGGCGAACGCTTCACCTTCGACTATGATCTCCCGAACGAAGAAGCCTACGCTGAAACCTGCGCTGCCATTGCCCTGGTCTTCTTCGCCAACCGGATGCTATGCCTGGAAGCCGACGCCAAGTACGCTGATGTGATGGAACGGGCGCTTTACAACGGCATCATCAGCGGCGTGTCGCATGACGGAACCCATTTTTTCTACGACAACATCTTGGCCAGCCATCCGCTGTACCACACCTTCAGCCACCAGAAGTCGCCCCGGCGCCAGGAATGGTACTCCTGCGCCTGCTGCCCACCTAACATCGCCAGGCTGCTGGCTTCCCTGGGGTCGTACTTGTATACTATTGGCGACAAGACCGTGTGGACGCAACTCTACATCGACAGCCAGGCCGAACTCGACCTAGGCAACGGCAAAAAAACCCGCATCACCCAAACCACGAAATATCCCTGGGAAGGCGACATCACGCTGACTATCGGCCTCGACGCCCCGACCGACTTCACCCTCGCCCTGCGTATTCCCGGTTGGTGCCGCCAAGCCACAGTGGCTGTCAACGACCAGGCAGTCGCCCTGGATGACCTCATGAACAACGGCTATGCGCACCTCTCCCGGAATTGGCAGGACGGCGACCTGGTCGCCCTGCACTTGGATATGCCTGTGGAACGGGTCTATGCCCACCCGTCCGTGCGCCAGAATGCCGGCAAAGTCGCTCTCCAACGCGGGCCGCTCGTCTATTGCCTGGAGGAAGCCGACAACGGCCCCAACCTGGCCGACCTACGCCTGCCCCCAGCCTCCGAGCTGACCGTCATCCCTGGTCCCGCCGAACTGGACGGCGCACCTGTCATCACCGGCCCTGCCCTGCGCCGTGACCTGACGCCTTGGGCAGGCAAACTCTACGCGACCGACCGGCCAGCCTACGTTGCCTGCCAAATGACCGCAATCCCATATTTCCTCTGGGCTAACCGCGCCCCCGGCGAAATGACCGTCTGGATCACCGAATGAAAAATCTGGCGTTGTGCAGGAACGCAAGATTACCCTAACTGCGACGTTCAAACGTGCCACCCGGCTTGCATTTACGACAAATGCCATTAATATAGAAATATGCCCTCACGTTGTCCGCAGGCGCGGATGACGTCTTGTTCAAACCTTTCACGGTATGGAGAAAGCAGATGAGAAAACGCAGTGTTGTTGCTCCGGATTGGTGGGACTACACCACCATTAGCGAAGACCTGGTGGCAGATGTGGCCAAGCTCACGGTCAAGGACATGGAACAACTGAGCCGCCCGGGCTTCAAAGTCGTGATGTATGACACCATCGAGGAATTCTACCTCGCAGAAGCCCTGGAATACATCGATGCCTGGAAACAGTCGACTCCCGACAACCCGACCGGCATCTGCGGCCCGATCGGCCCGACCGAGCAGCTCCCCCTGGTCGCCCGCATCGTCAACTCCATCGGCCTCAACCTGGCTAAGCTCGACGCCCATTTCTGGGCTATGGACGAATGGGTCGAAAACGGCGTTGCCGTGTCCCCCGACCATCCGATGTCCTTCTCCAAGGCCGTCCGCGAGTTGTGCTTTGACCGCATCGACCCGAAACTGCGCATGCCAGAGAAAAACATGCACTTCCCGTCTGGAAGCCTGGAAGACTACAGCAAGTCTTACGACAAGTTCAACTGCCTGGTGATGCAAGGCGGCCAGGGCGACACCAAGCACTGGGCCTTCAATGACCCGGTCCGCCGCGAAGGCAAATACGCTGAGAAGCCGCCGACCCCGGCTGAATTCCGCAAGCTGGGCACGCGCATCGTCGACCTGCACCCGATGACCGTCATGCAGAACGCCCGCACCTCTGGCGGCGGCAACATCGCCCTGGTTCCCACCACGGCCGCCACCGTCGGCCCGAAAGAAACCTGGAAAGCCAAAAAAGTCTCCATCTGGCAGGCCGGCTGCCATGACAACGCCTTTGGCATGCGCCTGACCACCCTGATGATCTCCAAGAAGATCGCGGACTCGGCAGTGCCGATGAGCCTGCTGGCCGACCATCCGAACGTCCAGTTCAACTTCTATCGTCCTGGCATCGGCCCCTGCGCCGTTGAAATGCACTAATCCGCAACCTCAGTCTAAGCCCTGCCACGTCCGGCGCCCCGACCTTTCCCCGGGAGCCGGACGTTTTGGCGAACCATGATCAGAAACGACAACCATGAGCAAAAAACCCGCTGTTCTTGCCCTCGTCGCTCATCCGGACGACATTGAATTCATGATGGCCGGAACCATGCTGATGCTGCAAAAGCACGGCTGGGAAATGCATTACATGACTATTGCGGACGGCTGCTGCGGCACGGCGATAGACGACATTCCGACTATCACCGCCAAGCGCCGGGCTGAATGCCAGGCCGCCTGCAAGCTAGTCGGCGCAGTCTGGCATCCTGCGGTCTGCAAAGACCTCGAAGTATTCCACACCTGGGACATCATCAGCAAAGTCCTCAGCGTCATCCGCGATGTGAAGCCCAGAGTCATCCTGACCCAGTCGACGGATGACTATATGGAAGACCACATCAATTCCTGCCGGGTCGCCGTGACCGCCGCCTTCAGCCGCGGCATGCTCAATGCCATTTGCGATCCGCCGCGACCGCCCATCCAGGAAGACGTCACCGTGTACCACGCTATTCCCCACGGCCTGATGAATCCCTATCGCAAACGCATCGAACCAGAATTCTTCGTCAATGTCAGCCCAGTGATGCAACAGAAATGGGACATGCTCACCTGCCATACCTCGCAGAAGGAATGGCTGGATGTCAGCCAGGGCATGAACGCCTACCAGAAAGTCATGCAGGACTTCATGGGTCAGCTCGGAGTACGCTCCGGAAAATTCCAGTACGCCGAGGGGTTCCGCCGGCGCTCCTGGCTGGGATTCTCCGCCACCGAAATCGACCCGATCGCCGAAGTGCTGGGCGATGACGTAGTCGCAAACCCGAAATACGAACCCTGAATGCTGAATGATGAATGATGAATGCTGAATGCTGAGGCGCATTTATCATTCATAATTCATAATTCATAATTCATCATTCGTTAAGGGCGAGGGTAGCCTCGGTGAGGCGACACCATGAGTAACCCCAGGTGAAGCGAAGCGGAACCTGGGGGTGGAGTCCCCGAAGCCTGAGCCTCGGTGAGGCGTGACATACCAGCCCAGGGCAAGCGAAGCGCCGCCCTGGGTGAGGCGTAATTAAACCTTGAGCCCTGAAAGGGCGACACATAAGCTTGAACTACGTACGGCAAGCTGAAGCTGAACTACATACGACGACATGCGGCAAACTGACGCCCCTCGCCTATTCTTAATAGCTTCCGTGCTTTGATTCCAATCCAGCCAGGTGCGTCGTGTCATTCCAGCAGCCCAGCTGCCAGAGTCCGTCCACGTACACTATTCGGCTGATGGACGCATTGGCCACCTGCGGCTGGCGCGGCAGGCGGTCGTTTATGCCGAGAATGTGCTTGAACATGAGCCGAATCGCGCCGCAGTGGCTCACTGCCAGGATCGTATCCTTCGCGTGCCGCACGGCCAGTTGCTCCAGAAAATCGCTGACACGCCGTTGGACTTCGTCCTTAGTCTCCCCACTTGGCATAGCCACCTCTGGCGCGTCGGTCAGAAAGCCGTACCAAGCTTCGGCAAAGTTTTTTTCGACGTCTTCGCGGCTGCGTCCTTCCAATTCGCCCAGGTGCCATTCCCGGAGTTGCGGACAAGGCGTCGGCGCTGGGTATGGCGCAATCCGCAGTGCAGTATCCATCGCACGGCCCAAATCGCTGCTATAGACCGCCGCAAAGGTCACACCGCGCAGACGGGCGGCAGCGCGTTCCGCCTGCTGGATGCCCAACGGACTCAGTGGAGTGTTGCCCTGTCCCTGGATCGTATTCGTCTCATTTGCCTTTGTCTGCCCATGCCGAACTACAAATAACTCCATAATACCGCGCCTCCGCCTGCCTTCAGGAATTTTTTCTTCAACTGCTCTTTCGTCTTATGCAACATACCCTTGCCGACTATCGCTCTTGCCGCCTCTGCCCGCGCCAATGCGGCTGCGACCGCACTGCTGGCCAACTCGGCCGTTGCGGCGAATCTGCCGACTGCCGGGTCGCTTCCGCAGGACCGCACTTCGGCGAAGAACCCTGCTTCACCGGGCACCGAGGCTCTGGCACCATCTTCTTCTCCGGATGCTCCTGCGGTTGCTTCTTCTGCCAAAACCACCAGATTTCGCACGGGCATCAAGGCAGGATTATGACCCCAGAAGAACTGCTCGAACAGGCTCTCGCATTGGCTCGAAGCGGCGTCCACAATCTCAATTTCGTCACCCCCGACCATTTCTGGCCGCATCTACGGCGCCTGGCCGCTGAGCTGCGCAACGCCGACGTCGACATCCCTTTTATATGGAATTGCTCAGGGTACTGTAATGCCGACACCCTGCGGCAACAACTTGATGTCATGGACATTTTCCTGCCTGACTTCAAATTTTCGGACACATCCCTGGCAAAGCGTTGCATAGGTGACGACTCGTATCCGCAATTGGCGCGGCAGGCGATGCAAATGATAGTGGAGCGGGTCGGCTTTTTACGACCGTGGGACGTGTCTGGCGACATCTGCGCCAGCCGCGGCCTGCTGGTGCGCCACTTAGTCTTGCCCGGAGAAGTCGCTAACAGCCTCGGCGTCCTGAAAATCCTTTATAACGATTTCGGCACAGACGTGCCCATATCGCTCATGAGCCAATATCGCCCCATGCCGGCATGCGCCCAGCGCGACTTCCTGAACCGCCAAATCACCATGGCCGAATACCGGGAAGTCTGCGACTACGCCGAAAAACTGGGCTTCCGGAAAATCTTTATCCAACCCAAATACGGCGACCCGAACTTCCTTCCCGACTTCAACCGACGCAAGCCCTTTGCCGGAAATCCGTGAAACAGCAGACCGCGGCGAGGGGCTGAATGCTGAATGCTGAATGCTGAATGCTGAGGCGCATTTCATAATTCATAATTCATAATTCATAATTCATCATTCGTTAGGGGCGAGGGGCAAGGATTCTGGCGATTCATCTGAAAGCCTATTCAGGTGATGGAAAGCATGATGCCTGCGTGCCATCTAAATCATGCTCAAGCACAAAATGACTATGATTCTATCGAAAACCGTTTGAAAAATGGCGTTTTGTGGCCTATTTTTTCAGCGGTTCCAGAAATCAGACCCCACCCACCCAAGGGGGGCCACCCTCCCAAATTTTGTCGTGCGCGCGAGGAGACGATTTATATGTCGCCCCTACACACTTGCCGTTGCAAGGCTGTGGACTTGATGGACATGGTGGACATGGTAGACGGTGCCTGCTGACCAAACGCCCCTCGCCCCTAATTCTCGCCCTTCGCGCCTATTCCGACTGTCCACTCCTAGGCATTTTCTTCTGCTCTGGCTTGCTGGGGCTGGTTTCCGGCAATATTTTAACTTGATTATCCGTTGAGTATAATAACCTGCAACCGCTGTCGGCGCCAGCTGTCTTATTCATTAAGACACTCGCCGCATTTTCTGCCGACCGTCTGTCGGCTCATTTTTCGGAGGCATTTGTTGTGGCTTATTCCGAAATTCCCATTGGCTTGGCTTTGATTCTCTGCGACACCGTCATTGAGGATCGCCACACCATGAAAAAGAGCCTGATTGGCCTGTTCAGCCAGATTCGGGCGGCGTCTTTTCCCTACACCCATCCTCTCATTCACCTTGTGGTCTCCTTGACTGGCGGCAAAGGCGACTATCCCTGCGAAGTCCTCTGCCAGCACGATGACTTGAAGACCAAGGTGTTTTCCATCAAAAACAACTTGCGCTTCCGCTCCCATGACGAAGTCGCCGAGCTGGTCTACAACCTGAAGTCGCTGACCTTCCCGCGTCCTGGTCGCTACTGGTTCAAGGTATTGTTGGACGACATGCCGATCATGATGCGTCCGGTCTTAGTCGTCAGCCGGCAGGAAGCCAAGCCGCCGCCGCCTCCCAACCGTCCCGGGCGGCCGCCATCGCCGCCCCCGCCACCACCCTCTCCCCCTGAGGCCTAACCTGCCATGACTCTCCACCGATTCAAAGTCAGCGACGAGGCCGGCAAGATCAGCGAAATGCTCATCGAAGGCGACTCCCAGCATGATGCGGCGCGGCGCGTGCAGAACCGCGGCCTGATTCCGCTCAGCTACCTGGGCGAAGGCTCGCTGAGCACCAGGAACGCCGGCCTGTTCCAGCCCAAGCTCAATGTCGTCGACTTTACCGAACGCCTGGCGCCTCTGCTGGAGGCGAACATCACCTTGGAACGTGCCTTAGGCATTGTCGGCGACGATCAGGGCAATCCAGTCATGGCGGCGACGGCTGCGGACCTCCGCCGCGGCCTGCACGAAGGCCGCAAGCTGTCAGAACTGATCCGCGAACGCGGCCGTTTGTTTCCGCAGCTGTACGCTGGCGTCGTCGAAGCCGGCGAAGAAGCCGGCGCCCTGCCGCAAGTGATGGGCGAACTGCGGCGATTCCTCAGCGAAAGCCAGGAATTGAAGTCGTTCATCATCTCTTCCTCGGTCTATCCGGCCTTCATCATCGTCACCGGCATTTTCATGCTTGCGTTCGTCCTCGGCATCATCGTGCCCCGCTTCGCCCTGGCCATGACCGGCGCTGGCATTGAATCAACGGCGACCGACATCCTGCTCGGATTGTCCTCCTTTCTCAAGTCATATTGGTGGACGTTCCTGGTCCTCCTGGGCATCCTCGTCTATCTTTTCTCGCAGCTGCGCCGTGAGAACAGCCCGTTCCGGCAATGGTTTGACCGAATGATCCTCAAAGTCCCGCTCGCTGGCAAGCTCGTCCTGTACACTAACATCGCCCGGCTCTGCCGCACCATGGCCATTCTTATGCGCAGCGGCGTGCATCTGCTCAACACCGTTGTCATCGCCAACCGCGTCGTCCAGAACCGCGCCATTGCCCAGTCCATCATCGGCTTGTCCGGCGAATTGCGCCAAGGCCAGCGCTTGTCAACCGCCCTCAGCCGCAGTCCCTATATTCCTGACCTGATGCTGAAGATGATCGCGGTCGGCGAAGAGACCGGCGCGGTTGAAACCATGCTGGAACGGGTAGCGGAGCGCTATGAGTCGGACATGAAGCGCCTGGTCAAACGTCTGCTCAGCCTGTTCGAACCCCTGATCATCGTCGGCCTCGGCCTTAGCGTCGGCCTGATTGTCCTGCTGATGTTCATGGCGATCATGGACATGCAGGGCGCTGCCGGCTAAGCAGCCGCTCCTGCCAAAGTCATATTCCCAATCACATATTCACTCTGTCAACTGAAAAAGGCACCATCATGTCTACCCGCACCACGCCATCGCGTCGCCGCCGCAGCCGTCCATTCACGCTGATTGAAATCATGATCGTAGTCGTCATCATCGGCATGTTAGCCGCGCTGGTCGGCCCGAACATCCTCGGCAGCCTTGACAAAACCAAGGTCAAAAGCACCAAGGCGCAATTAGTCAGCCTCAAGAACGCCGTCCAGCAATTCTACATGGACATGTCGTCCTATCCAAACCGCCTTGACGATTTGCTGGTCAATCCCGGCAACGACAAGTGGGACGGCCCCTACCTGGAAGCCAAGAATCTTCCTAAGGACGGCTGGGACAATGAGTTCCAGTATTCCTGCCCTGGCTCGAACAACATGCCTTTTGACATCATCAGCTACGGTGCCGACAAGTCATCCGGCGGCTCCGGCTACAACGAAGACCTCTCCTGCTGGAATTGACGCCGCCCCGCCGCCGGAGATTGCGCATGCAGCAACGCCGCTTCACGTTTTTCGAGTTGTTAGTCGTGGTCGCCCTGGTCTCGCTGATCACGGCCCTGGCGGCGCCTAAAGTGACTAAAGTCTCAAGACGCATGATCGTTGAATCAAGCCTGACCGACATCCGCCGAGCCATCTCCGAAACCGCCATGCGCGCCTGCGCCACCGGACAGAGCTTGACCTTGACCCTCGAACAGGAAGCCTCGACCTTCCGCGTCAGACGGACGCAGACGCTTCCGGCCAACAATTGGCTCCCAAGCCAGGCGCAAAGCGCGGAAAGCAAAGCCGGCACCATCATTGCCGGCGCCGACTCCTACGCGCTGAATAAAAACATCGAATGGCAGCTTGGCGATTCTGGCTTTGGCTCAACCGACAACGTCGAATACGCCTTTTTTCCAGACGGCCAGGCTTCCGGCCCCCCTCTCCGCTTCACCATCTGGAACCGCCAGTTCCAACTTGACGTTGACCGTCTCACTGGCAATCCCCTCATCCAGGAATTGGAATGAACCCAACGCCGACTGACATCGCCGCCGCCCGAGCGCGGATAGACGTCCTGCGCACCGAAATCCGCCGTCACGACCGCCTGTATTATGTCGAGGCCGCCCCGGAAATCAGCGACCACGACTACGACCGTCTCTACCAGGAGCTGAAAAACCTGGAGCAGTCCTGGCCTGAACTGGTGACGCCTGATTCGCCGACCCAGCGCGTAGCTGGCGAACCGCTGACCGCGTTTGCCACCAAGCCGCATGCCCTGCCCATGCTCAGCTTGGACAACACCTACGACGAGAACGACCTGCGCCGGTTTCACGACTATGTCTGCCGCGGCCTCAGGGACGAACAGCCGGTCTATGTGATTGAGCCGAAAATCGACGGAGTGAGCATCTCCGTGCGCTATGAACACGGCCAGCTGGTCCAGGCCCTGACCCGGGGCGACGGCAGCCAGGGCGACGATGTCACGGCCAATTTGAAAACCATCCCCTCCCTCCCCTTGCGCCTGGCTGGCCCCGGGCCCTTTCCGGAAGTATTCGAAGTGCGGGGCGAGGTCTTCATCAGCAAGTCTGGTTTCCAGCTGCTCAATGCGCGTCGCCAGGCTCAGGGCGAAGATGAATTCGCCAATGCCCGGAACGCGGCGGCTGGCACGCTCAAGCTCCTTGATCCACGCCAAGTGGCGGAACGGCCGCTGGATGTGCTGTTCTATGCCCAGGGTGAAATCATCGGATTGGAGATCACCAGCCAGCAGCAGCTGTTCCAGGCATTGGCTGACTACGGCTTCCGAACCCAAGCCTGGCGTCGGACTGCGGACGACTTCACTTCCATCGCAGCCGCCATCCGCGAACTCCTGGCAGCCAAACACGACTTTCTTTATGACATCGACGGTGCTGTCATCAAGGTCGACAGCTTTGCCCAGCGTGAAATCCTCGGCCTGACTGCCAAGGCACCCAGCTGGGCCCGGGCTTTCAAGTACGAACCGGAGCGCCGCGAGACACGCCTGCGCGCCATCACGGTGCAAGTCGGCCGCACTGGCGTACTTACCCCAGTCGCGGAACTGGAGCCAGTCGCCCTGGCCGGATCGACCATTGCCCGCGCCACCCTCCACAATGAAGACGAGATCGCCCGCAAGGACATCCGCATCGGCGACATGGTGCGCATCGAAAAAGCCGGTGACGTCATTCCGGCCGTAGTCAACGTCGTGCTGGGAAAACGACCGCCAGACGCCAAGCCATTCGATTTTTTCCAGCATGTCGGCGGCAAGTGCCCATCCTGCGGCAGCGATATTCAGCGCGACCCGCAATTTGCGGCCTGGCGCTGCCTGAATCTGCAATGCCCGGCCCAGAGTGTTAGACGCCTGGGGCATTTTGCGGCGCGGCAAGCCCTGGACCTTGAGGGACTGGGCGGGGTGGTTGCCGAGGCATTAGTCGAACAAGGCTTAGTGCGCGAGCCGCTGGACGTCTTTGCGCTGGAGCAAGAACCGCTGGCCTCCCTCAATCTCGGCACGACAGACGCCCCGCGCCAATTTGGCACCAATAATGCCAAGCGCCTGTTGGACGCGATTGCCAGAGCGCGGGAGATGCCGCTGTCCAACTGGCTGCTGGCGCTCGGTATTCCGGAGGTCGGCGCTGCGACTGCCTTCCACATCGGGCGCACGCACCGCGATATGCGTGACTTAGCGGAATCGTCGGTGCTGCGCGATTTGCTGGCTCTGCTCGCCATCCAGGATGGCGTCCTGCCCGAACCTCAGCCCTCGCTGGCAGAGCTGGGAGACTTATTCGCAGCAGCCGAGGCCAGGCAGCCAAAAGCGTTGACGGCCAAGGCGAGTAAGGATGAATTGGTCGCGCGCTTGCAGCCGCTGGGACTGATCAAGCTTGGCAGCAACGGCGTTTACGTGACCACGGTGATCGGCCCTAAGACAGCCCGGAACATCGTCGATTTCTTCGCCAGCGAGACTGGCAAAGAACTACTCCAACGCCTTGAAGAACTGGGCATCAATCCACCCGGCACAGGAGCGGAGGCGGAGACGGAGACGGACGCAACAGCTGAAGCAGCCGGAGCAACGCCATTAGCTGGCAAGACCTTCGTGATCACGGGGACGCTCAGCGAAGAGCGTGAAGCGGTCGCCGCCAAAATCCGTGCAGCGGGCGGCACGGTGTCTTCAGCCGTCAGCCGAAACACGAACTACCTCGTGGCCGGCGCCAATGTCGGCGCACGTAAAACGGAAAAAGCCGCGCAGCTCGGCGTCCGCGTCATCGGGGAAGAGGAACTGCGAGCGATGTTGAAACAGGGCGGAGGTTGAGGTAAAGGCCAGCCATAGGAGCGGCGCACCACCCTTATTTGACTGCTGCGAGAGGAGAGGACAGAATCCGCAGGAGATGTGACACGTATAGTAGAGAAACGAGTTTGCACATTACAGGCGGAAAATCAGCATGTTTTTAACTGAAGATGCCAACTATCTGTAATAAACCACCCTATTTTAGCGATATGCGGTCGTGCCATGCAAAACGTATTTAAGGCGGGTTGCCATCTATTCAGCCTTGGTTGCCGTTTTCGTCGTTGCCTTGTCCTTGGTGCGACGCCACGAAATCCCGCTCATAAGCGGGGCGGCCACAAGTCGAGGTATAGGACATGAGGAGTCCCATAGCCCTAACCCTCGATAGGCGAGCAATCCTTTTACATCCGTACGTTAACACCTGCCCGTTGCCTGTAGACTCAATTTTCCCCTTGAAGAGAACATCACTTAGGATGGCCTTCAAAAAAGATTCCCTGAGCTTCTCCTTCACCTGTCTGACATCTTGAGAGTCCTTTTTCTCAAAAGAAAGTTTACCCAACGGGGAAAGTTTGTTCGACCAGTGCTCTTTGAGTTTTAAGCATCGCTTTTGCCACGCTGGACGAAGCCCCTTTGGGCCATCAGCGCCGATAACCAGCCTTCCAACCCCGTCGTCATTCAATACGCATAAATCAAGAATGCTAATCTGGACGAAATGAACCATTTTCATTCTGACAAACCATTTATTCTTCCGTGGGTGGTCATCGAAACAAGGAATCTCCTCAGAGTAAGGGGGGCACTTTTCTCTTTGGACGACTTCAGCAAGCGGAACACGAATGAGGTCTGGTTCCCGCTTCCCTTTGGAGCGAACCATGAGGTCACACGGCTGGGCAAGGAGGATATAATACTTCTTCGAACAGTCGACAACACCGGTATTCTCATTCTTCGAACTGTCGTCACTGACCTTCTCGAAGATGTCCCCAAGTTCCAGTGGAAGATGATTCTTATTGATAATATCTCCAAATTCGTATAGCTCCTCGCGTTGCAGCGACCAGGCACTGACTGGGGGCGGTACAGGATCACGATCAGTTGGTATTCCGCTGACTGACCTGAGTTTCGCCGCCAACTCCTCAAGGACACCCCCTTCATGAGCTAACTTGAGAGACTCCGTGCGGAGAAATAGCGCATGCAACCTGAAAAGCATGTCCGGCTCCCATAGGCCCTCTTCAAAAGAACCCCGAAAAACGATATGGTCGAGGTCATAGATATTGACTTTCTCAACACGCTTAGCTGCTGCCGAGGCAGCCTCGCTAATTATCTCCTTAACTTCATTCTTCAACTTCGTGAAATCAGGCGACAAAGCAACGAATTTGAGTGCTAGAGCGAAGAGCATTGGATCTTGGCTGAGATGTTGCTTGGGGATCACGATAAATCGATCCTTCTCAATTCCGTGTTTCTCACTCAGGTCTTGCCATTGTTTAGGCTGATCATCGGGAGTTACCTTATGCGTCAAGAGGCCGCAGATCAGGTCTTCGGTGTCGTCCCTGTCCAACAATGAGGCAATGATCTTAATGCCCCCATCTACATCGCCGTCTGCTCCAGAAAAATCCTGATCAAAAAGAAAGAGCGTTAGTTCTTCTCTGCTGCTTTCCTTGAGCAGCTGCTCTTTCTGAGTTTCCCAATGGGAAGGAGAGAGATTTACCAGTTGCCTGTCGCCGGGAATCAACAGGCGAAGGTTTGATGCGTCTGTCATATCGCCTGTTTCGTCATCACCCTGTTCCCGTGCTGCAATGACCACAGCTTGCCCACTGGATGCCCGCTCCTCCGGCGACATATCCTTCCAAACGTCGCGAATCTTGGCCGTCCGCATGTCTTGATCGTCTGGAATAGAATCACCAAGCCCAGGGAAAGTAACACGCAAGCTCGCCTCATCAAGGCCTATAGCAGCCGCGATAACATCCTCCAGCGGTACCGTATCCTGAATTCTGTCATCAACATAGACGACACGTTTCACTTGAAGAGTATCCAGAAGGCTCTTCACGGCCTTACGTGGCTCATCATATTTTTGGTCATTCATAACATGCCTCCCCGCAGGTCAATCTGAAACTTGTATAGCCTCTGATGTTGATTTCGCTCGGGAACAAGACCGATACTACAGCCTTCCGAGTCAAGCAACTGCTTCACGATAAACAAGCCCAGTCCACGACCTTTGGCTTTTGCGGAAATAAAGGGTTCAAAAAGCGCGTGTTCCACGCTTGGATCAATGCCGGCACCGTCATCATAGACTCGCATGAACGGTCTTGACAGCTCGATAGTTATTGTCCCACGCTTCGTCCGTCCCCGCCTGATATCCTCGCGGAGCCAGTACTCGCTGTTCAGCACAAGATTGTCAACAATCTGCGTGAGTTTACCTCTATTCATCCGAACGCTGAAGCCCACATCATTGGCGTGGCTGACAGTCAACGTGATTCCATTTTTCTCAAGTCGTTCCTTGTAGAAATCTGCCAGTTCCTGGCTGAAGACTGCGAGCTTTATCTCATGCTTCTGATCCCGTACATAGCGCAGAGAAGGCGCCAAGAAAGACATCTGCTTACGCAGAGCCATCACCGAAGAGTGAACATGCTCTATGAAGGCAAGAAGCGGTCGATCGGTGATCCCCTTCTTGCGAATCGACATCTGGGCAGACTTCGCTCGCTCGGCAAGTTGGTCGGCGATATTGTAGACCTCATGCGATAGCGCCTCTGCGGTTAGCCCCAAGGCAACGGCTTCGTACATGTCGTCCATCTGACGCCGAAGTCCATCAACGCGGTCATCAAGCACCTGCCCCATCCGACGCAGCGACTCCAGCTCTTCAAGATAAGTCGAAAGACGCCCAACAACATCTTCGGCTTCGACAAGCAGCGCCTCAAGGTTCGACACTGCCTCCGCCACTTTTTGCCGCAGTTCGGGCGTGATCTTATCCGAGCTGCGGAGCTGGGAGACCACCTCCTTGGAGGCAGATACACAGGCGCCAATCCGTGAGCGGAACGGGCTGATACTCTCCTGATACTGCGACGCTTTGGCCAACCCGTTCTTGATTGCTCTTGAAATATCCTCCACTGTTTTCCGAGAGTCGACTTGAGCCAAGGCTTCGTTTCGCGCCTTGCGGAATTCATTCCACGAGCGCCCGAAAAAATTATGCGCCGTGGTTGTAAAATTCTTGAACTCCGTAAGCAAAAGGTAGAAGTTTCTGTAATAAGGGGAATCCTTGAAGCCTTCCCGGTCGGTTTTTTCCTCAAGTTCGATGTTGTCCCGGGCGGAAAGGGCAATATACCCCAACGTGTTATCGGGCTTGAGTCCATAATAGGACGGCGCCGACGTCCATTGAGCACCGAGCTTAAGCCAATCTTGATCAACCCGAATGGCAAAGCCATCCCTATAGACCCTGATTCCACTCAAATCCTTGATGTGGCGACGATACTCACTGATTCGGTCAAACACAGCTTGGCTCTGGAAAGCTGTAGAACCCAGATCGAATGAGTCCACCTCTCCCGAGAAAGGCCCTGGATTCGCAACGCAATTCCCAAAATCACCAGTCAAGAATTCGACTTCGTCGATATCAGATAGAACTCGCCGACGTTCGTATTCGACAAACCAAGGCTCCGTTTCGGATCGTCTCAGGCTCAGGTCCTTGGGGAGTTGGCATTCTTGCAGAAACTGGTAAAAGGAACTGCCATTATCCGCCTCGGCAATCAGTGCAAACGACTCTGCCTCCTTGGGGTCGGAGGGTCGGAAAAAATCGAGCCTGGCGCGTCCTTGGATTACGAACCTGTTACCATCGAATGTGAGCCTATATCTCACAGGAGCAATCTCACGGATGCGGTCACTTATCTCCAGCAACTCGAGCGGTTTGCCATCGACCTCAACCGCAACCATGAAATCACGGATCTGCCGATAGGGGGAGATCATCCGCGACAATTCCTGTTCCAAGCGCTTGATCTCCGGCTCTCCGCGCCAGACTTCTGGTTCCTTCAATCCCGAAATGACCACCTTTGTTCCGTGCTTGCGAGGGCAGTCTGCCTCGACGAGATAAATTTCGACATCTTCAAGATTGGGGGCGGTCTCGAAATCAAGCCACGAGAAGCCAAAGTGATACCCGGCCTGATCCTTTGCCTGAGTAAAGACCTCAAGCATCTCCCCGAGCCTTTGCACACCGAGGCGTCCCAGCCCTTTGTCCCCCAGTGGCGTGCGCCCGCCTGGAGTCGTCCTCTTAGCCTGCTTGAGTTCTCGCTTCTTGCGGTTCGATATAGTCAGCCATCCGGCCTTGATATCTTCGATATCCATGCCGTGTCCATCGTCCTCCACGATAATCCTGCCACCATCCGCCGGGTAGATAGCGCCGTCGACACCTGTAACTCCCTTCGTGTCAATGACAACTTTGGCATACGTCGCATCGGCGTCATAGCAATTCTTGACCAACTCAATGAGTGCCTGCACAGCGTCACTTATGAGGCTCTCGCCAAGTTGGTAGACGACAGAGGGGTGTATTTTGAAGTGTGGGCGTGAATCGTGTTCCACCATCATTCCCCCTTCCGCATTACCAATATTGTTTCACGAGACATGGTGTCCGCGATGCTATTCTTAAAGGCCATTCGTTTCGAGGAAATTCTCCGGGTCAGCTGGCACAGTCTCTTCGCCCCATGGGACGTCAGCAATTCAGACAAGATGGCGTCGAACGGGACGCGCTGGCCGCCCACCTTGCGGTTCCCCAAAATCCACACCATTATTCCTCCAGGACACACCATTTTCATGATTGAACCAAGCGTGGCCTCCAGGTCCCTGATGAAGGCAGTGACGCGGTTTGCGCGGTCGGGTGGTTGTGACGCGAGGCTCTGGATATAGTCAGCAAATTTTGGTGAGCGGCTGCTGATGAGAGCCTGCTCTTCCTTGGTCACTCGCGTGCATCCTCCTAGACTTCGCCGGTCGATTTCCTGCGTCGTCCTGAGGCACTCGGGATCAATCTTTGGATCAATATCGCGGAGGTCAATCCACTGGAGGGGAAGGTAGGAATACTGCCCATACGGAACCGTGCTGGTGTTGTCACCATAGGGCGGCGACGTTACTAGCATATCGCACTGCTCCTCCACGCGGACATCAGCAGCGTCTGACAGGAGCACCTCGACTTCGCGTGAATAACGCCCACGCATCATGAGTCCCGACTCGGACATCTGAGCCTCCTGCATCCTGTAGTGTTCCACATTGCGTTCAAGAGCCTTCTTGAACATGCCGATGGCATCGTGTTGCCGGGAAGCAATGTTTTCTTCCGTTCGGATATGAAGCTTGAAAGTAGACGTCCGCGAGTTGCTCGTCAACCTAACAGTTTCTGCCAAGGCAACCCAGAAAAAACGTCTTGCCCAGCCTGATTTCTCCAATAGAATTGACCGTCTAAGGCGGGACAGGGACTGTTGGACGTCCTTTTCGAACCACTTGTCAATATTCGGGAAGTTGATCTCAACGGCAGTGCTTTTGTCGCCATTGATACGGCCCAGCAACTCTTGCACCTTCTGCTCCAACGCGCTCATGAAGAACGGGCCGCTCTTTACACGGCAGAGCAGGATAGCCAAGGGATTGATATCGCATCCAGTAAACGAGAGACCACGGAACATGCTCTCCGTCATGATCGTTCCTGAACCTGCGAACGGATCACAGACTCGGCCTATGTCGGGATGCACGGCACACGCCTCGGCCAGCACGATTCCGGCTAGTTGGGGAACCATCATGGCAGGGTATTGAAAGAGACCATGCCCATACTCGCGCCGAGAATTGCCCCGGAAGGACCAGTAGTCCTCTTTAGATTCCGTTAGAGCCTCCAGGCGTTGGCAAAGGAGTGCATCGTGATTGTCTCGTACATCGATCACCTATCGTGCCTCCAGGAAAGCCTTGCATGGTTTCGGTTCAGCCTACTTGCATCGCGTTACCGCCTCTTCGGTTACACCAAAGACCGCGTTCGCCAGCCATTTTTTGAAGTTGGGGTTGTCACTGTTCCTTATGACATTCTGTTACACCTTGCCGGATGACTCTCCCAAGACGCAGAGACGCACCTGAACTACGTACGGCACACCTCGCCCTTATACGCCGTAGCCGTGCTTGCGCAATTCCTGCTGGAGCACGACTTGGAACAGCCCGACGTCCTCCTGGGTCGGATTCGTGGAGCCCTCGGCTGGGTTAAAGCCCATGCGTCCGGAATTGTCAATATACCAGTCACCCTTGGCGCCCGAGGCGAATTCGACGTTGCCTCCGATCTTGACGCCGGCTGGCACTACGGGATTGATGGTGACTTTGGTGCGGCCGTCATTAGCGGCCCTGCGCATTTCCTCATCCTTTTGCTGCATGACCCGCCTCAATTCCTCCTGGAAGCCTTGGAGGTCTTCCTGGGACGGCTGCGGGCCGTCGTCTGGCAGATCGAGGTTCAGGCGCCCCCTGCGATCCATCATCCAGCCGGCGCGGATGCCGGAGGCAAAACGCACCATGCCGCTCAGGATCATTCCTGGACGCGGCGCTGGGTCGATAGTCACCTTGACTGCACCAGGTTCGGCGACTTCTTCTTCCTCTTCAAAGTCCTCGTCGTCGTCCAAGTCCTCGTCATCGTCCTCGTCAAAGCTTTCGTCGTCCTCTTCAGGTGTCACTGCTTGCTCTGCCGGCTGCGGCGCCGGCTTTGGCTTGTCGAGCTTTTCCCAGTTGACGGCCAAGTCATCGGCCAGCAGGCGCAACTCGAGGTAGGTCATGCGGATATTGTAGTCCTGCGCCAGTATTTTCTGCACGTCTGAGAGCGACATTCCCTCGTTCAACTTCGTCATGATCAACGTGTCGCGTTCCTGCTTATTCATAATACATCCTGCATCCTTTCAGCGTGTTAGCTCGCTGGCCGGCCTCTCCTTCCCTTGTCCCCCCGTCCGGCCAGCGTTCTGTAGGTCTGGTCGCTTCTGTCTGCGGCTCAGGTCAAGGGTAGCGATGCTGCTGCTGCGGCTTGGCCGTGGCGTTTCTCGCGTTCGTCGGGTTCATAGAAGTTAATGTTCAGCAATTCGGGGAATTCGCGGCGGATGACGTCCTTGGCCTTGTCGAGGATCACCTGTCCACCCTCGCCCGTGACTACGCGGCCGAGTACTTCGATATGCCGCACCGGCTTGTAGAAATCGCAGTAATGAGCCACTGAATAGCCGAAATAGACGCCGATGGTCTCATAAATTTTCCGGGCCCGTGCGTCGCCTGCGGCCATCAGGTCCTGGACGCGCTTCAGGCGCAGCGGGAAGGCATCGGCCGGGATGTCCGGCATGTCGATGCCAGCCAAAGGAATCAGCCGGGCAACGGCCTGCTGGGAGAAATAATTGGCGCCGACGCCAAAGTCGCGCGACCATTCGTCAACCGCTGCGCGCGGATTATAGTCTACCGGCGCGAACGCCAATTCATTCATCCAGCCCTTGATGGCGCGATGCTCATCGACATAGCCTCCGGCAAGGGACGACCCCATGGCCAGGCCGAGTACGGCGCCGTCATTGAGCGCGATGGAGCCGGCCAGGGCGGTCACATCGCCGTCATTTTCCAGGCGCAGCGGGATGCCCCAGGCTTTCTGGATGTTTTGGAAGATCGGGGCTGCTTCGCGGTCGAACCGCTCACGGGGAGTGATGCCCCGGAACAAGGACGCCACCCGCACCCGGCCGTTGACGTAGACGCCTGCCGAGCTGCCGCCAATAGCCTCAACGCGGGCGTTCGGGTCAATGGCCTTGATAGCCTTTTCCGCTTCCTTCAGAATCTCCATGATATGGTCAAAATGCCATTGGATATTGGTCTGCGGCCGCGGGTTCCAGACGTATTCTTCGCTGAGCACCGGCTCGCCGTCAGGACGCAGGGCGAGTTTGCCGTCCTTCGCGACGGCGACTTTTCTGTCACTGGCGCCGAGGTCAAAGCCGATGCGCCATCCTTTCCAGTCGAGTGCCACGGTGCTGCCTGCGCCGTCAGCCGCGACTGGCATATCCGCCGGGGTCGGGGCATGGATAATGCGCATTTCGCGCTCGTAGGTCTGGTCGCCCCAGAATTCCGCGTCAAACGCGCGCTGTCCGGTCACAGAATAGCATGATTCGAGGTAGCGCACCAGTTCCAGGGGGCCGTGGACAGTGACTTTCCAGCCGCCGAACTGCCAGAGCAGGAATTTCAGGATGCGTTCGACGTAGAAGAAGTTCGCAGCGGCGCGGGGGTGCCGCATGTCGAAAATCTGAGTGTCGAAGCGGGACACGCGGCCCTGGTCGCGTTCGACCGCAATCATCAGGGGAACGCTGGCGCCAGAGGCGGCGACTTCGGCGGCAAAAGCGCGGTTGGCCAGCACTGGCGGTCGAAAATCAGGATCAAGAATCGGCGTGGTCGGCGGCTTCACCAGGTTAAATTGCATTTTCATCAGGTTGTCCTCCTTGTGACATGGATGAGGTGGTTAGGAAATGCAGCAAGCAATGTATGTGGCGCGGTCAGCGGTTTTTCAGGCAGCTGGCCAGGAGTTTTTCCATAGCCTCCGCCTTCTCCTCCATCTGCCGCACCATTTCGAACTGGGTCCGGCAGCGGTCCAGGTTATGGTCTGGGCGATGCGTCTTGAAGTAGACATCGCCCTCCAGGTAATCGGTCAGGAAGCGGATGCCGATTTCAAAGGTGATCAGCCGCCCGGAAAACGGCAGCAGCCTGATTTCCTCGTCATTGAGGAAGCTGCCGGCTGTTTCCAGGTAGCCGCGGATGAGCGCCTCGAACATATCAAGGCGGAACTGGACTTTGCTGAGGTCCTGTTCGTCTTCAGCGGCAGTGGCCGTAGTCGTTCTGACCTGGTCGCCGAAGTCATAGAGGATCGAGCCAGGCATGACAGTGTCGAGGTCGATGACGCAAATCCCGCGGCCGTCATCGTCATTGAGCATGACGTTGTTGATTTTGGTGTCGTTGTGGGTGACTCGCCAGGGCAACGTGCCAGCGGCCAGGCCATCAACGACCGTTGCGACGCTGTCGCCGCGCTTGAGTGCGAAGCTGATTTCGGCGGCGGCCTTAGCAGCGCGGTTCTTGCTGTCGGTCTTGATAGCGTCCTGGAGACGCTTGAAGCGCTGCGGGGTGTGGTGGAAGTCGGGGATGGTCTCAAAGAGCGGCCCGCCAGGGAGGTCCATGAGCATACCCTGGAAAGTACCGAAGGCCCTGGCCGCCTGCCGCGCCTGCTCCGTGCTGCTGACGGTGTCGTAGGTGCGCGCTTTTTCAATGAAGATGTACGTACGCCAGAAATTGCCGTCCTTATCCTGGTAGAAGCAGTTGTTGTCCGTCGTTGGGATCAACGTCAGCGTCTCCCGGCTCGGATCGCTGCCGGGGATGGCTTCCAGCTTGCGACGGATATGCTCGGTCACGCGCTGGATGTTCCGCATCAGCTCTGCTGTCTTGGTAAAAACCTTGTGATTGACCCTTTGCACGATGTAGTTGACTGGCTGGCCGCCTTGCTCAACAGTGACTTTGTAGGTGTCGTTGATGTGACCGGAGCCATACGGAATGGCTGCCATGATCGGTCCGCGGAATTGAAAATGGGGGGCGAGGTGTTGAAGGTCGACGTTCATGCGATCCCTGCTGTGATGATGGTGGACGTAGTCAAACAATAGGATTCCGGCAAGCGGCGCCGGTCAATTCCAAAGGCCATGCGGATAAACGCCGCCGGCCGTCAAATCTGCGATTTTGCTGACGACGAGCGGCCGGTCTTCAGCATAAGTCATGCCGAACCAGCGCTCGTCAGTCTCCAGCACCCGAACCCGGCATTGCTGCCGCTGAATCAAGGTGTCAACGACCGTCGGAATGTAAAACTCCGACTTCGCCTCGTTGCCTTTCGCCTGCAAGAATTCTACGAAGAGGCTCTCAAGGCGTCTGAACAGGCGCGCGTCAAAGCCCCAGAAGTTCATGGAGGCCAATTCATCGCCCCGCAGGGGCTGCCAGCTGCCGTCCGTGTCCCGGAAGCGCGCGCCTGGTTCGGCTCCTTCGATGCTGGTGCGTTCGACTACGCTTTGCAAAAAGCCTTCGGCGGTCTTTTCGCAGATTCCGCGGGAGACGGTGCCGTGTTCGGAAAGAGTGTTGCTGAGTCGATAGGCGACCATAGCGTAGGTCTCCGGGCCTCCGGGAGTCAGTCCGCGCAGGAATTCTCCCAGGCGGAGATAGGCGTCCCGACCGTAGAAGTCATCGGCATTGATAGCGGCGAAGGGCGTGCTGATATGCTGCCTGGCCGACCAGATGGCATGACCAGTTCCCCACGGTTTCTGGCGACCGGCTGGGCAGGAAAAGCCTGCTGGCAAGTCATCCAGACGCTGCACGGCGTATTCCAGCTGGAGGCGTTTTTGCAGGCGACCACGGAAATGCTCGTTCAGCGCCTCCTGCATGCCGTCCCGCACCACCAGGACGGCCTTGGCAAAGCCGGCCTTCCAGGCGTCATAGAGGGAATAATCAAGCACGAATTCACCATCCGGTCCAACCGGGTCCATTTGCTTGATGCCGCCATAGCGGCTGCCAAGTCCAGCCGCCAGCACCAGCAGGGTGGGTCCACTACTCATCGTCGCCTCGCTTTCCTCTCTTTGCTGAAGTGTTCGTCATTGCCGCCGCGCTGGCAGCGTCCTTAGGACAGCGTCATCCGCCGTTGGCTGCGGTGCGCGCCGCCGCTGCCAGGGAGCTGATCTCGCCCCATTTTCCGGCCTGGATGAATTCCTTTTTGGCAATCCAGGTGCCTCCCACGAACGCCACCGCAGGCAGCGCCAGGTAAGCACGCAGGTTCTCCGTCGTCACGCCCCCGGTCGGGCAGAATTGCAGGCCCAGGTGCCCATACGGGCCGATCAGCGCCTTCAACATGGGAACGCCGCCAGACGCCTCGGCCGGGAAGAATTTAAGCATGGTGCAGCCAGCGGCGACAGCGGCTTCGATGTCGGAAGGCGTGCATACGCCCGGGGCAAACGGCAGTCCAGCCCGCCGCGCTGCCGCGACCACAACCGGGTTGAAGCCAGGCGCCACCGCGAATTTGGCGCCAGCGTCAGCGGCCTTTTGCACCTGGTCTGACGTCAGCACTGTCCCGGCGCCTAAAATCAAATCAGGGAACTTCTGGGAAGCGGCTCGAATAACGGCTTCTGCCGCAGCCGTCCGAAACGTGATTTCCGCCACGGGCAAGCCGCCCTCAAGCAAGGCTTCGCAAAGCCTGAGACCGTCGTCCACGCTGTCCACCGCGACCACCGGCACGACGCGATATTCCCGCAATTTTCCAAACACCATCTTCATGCCTTTCGCTTACTCGCCCACACCCTCCGCGTTATGTTGACCCTCTCCATGCTTGAGAAACCATATATAAATGTAACGCCTTGCTGGCCTAAAGCAACCCGCTAGGTGACAGAACAAATTAGGGAGCAATCGGTCAGCCTTCTGTAGTGCCTTTACAAGGCACCACTTTCGGGGCACGCCTTTCCCCCGGCTGAAGCCTGGGGTTAAGCATGGTTAAGCGCCTACGGCGCAACGGACATGACTGTAAGCATGATACAGTTTTGCCGGCTGAAGGCCCGTGCAGGACAAGTGCCTTCGCTCCACTGTCCATTAAAGTCCACTTTCGTCCACGTCCACTCTCCACTAACGTCCACTTCTGTCCACAGTCCATCGTCTACTAACGTCTACTAACGTCCATTGTCCACTGTCCACTAAATCGCCTTACCCGGGGCTCTTGGCTCTGCTGCCTGCCGGGACTCCGAGCATCAACTGCGGAGCAATTGCTGCTATCAGCGCAGCCCAATGCCTTCAGCCAGCGCCTTCCTGTCACCGGAAAGCACACCCAAGACCGCGCTAGACTATCTTTTACTAAACTTTCATTTTCTTTCAATATGATTTTTATATTTTTTATAACTTATTTGATTTCATCATTTTATATATTAAAATATACAAAGAGTTAAAAAGCATCATTTATGCAATACTTTGCAACAGGAGACTAAATCATGGCCATTAGCAGCGCACATTTTTTTCGGGTCAGCGTTTCTCTCGTCTTGGCTGTCGCTTTACATTCCTCCTTGGTTTCCCGTTCCGATTTGGCGGTTGTTCTCAATCCTCCTGAAGCCGTTCTGGCCGGTTGCGGCTGGCGGGTTGCGGATGGCGCCTGGAACGATTCCGGGGTTCAGTTGGAGTTGCCTGCTGGGACGCACGTTGTGACCTTCCGTCCTCTGGGGGGCTGGGTCGCGCCGCTGCCCTGGACCGTGACAATCACCGACCCGGAGCGCCCCAGCACCATCCTGGCGACCTATTCCAAGACTGCCGCGCCAGAAGCGCAAATCCACCTTGTCCTTGACGTCACCGGCGCTGTTTCCGGCCGCCGTCACCCCTTGACGCTGTCAGCCGTCGACCAGGCGAATGACGCCTATCACCCGGCCGAAGACATCGGCGCCTATCTGCCGTTCAGCGAAGGTTGGTCCTCGCTGGCAGTGACGGCAGAGGGCGCGGACAACGGCCTGTTCTGGGACACCCACGCACTCCGCCCAGAAACGACCTGGACTGTCGCCGGCGTAATCAGTGAAACCGACCCGCTCACCCTGACTTGGCGCACTGCAGACCTGCCTGACGAAGTCGCCATGGTGATGACCGGCGCACTCTTGCCAGCGCCCATCGACATGACTGCCACGACCAGCTGTACGCTGACGTCACCCGGCCCCTTCCACATCCAAGTTCAAGCACGGCATCCACGCCTCCGAAGCACCACGTATGCCTTAGAGGCCGGCTGGAACGTGATCGGAGTCGTCCACCAGCTGCTTGACGCCTCGGCTCGCCGACTCGCTGACATGCAGCCATGGACTCACCATGGCGCGACCGGAACGCTGAGCGCCAGCCGAGACCTGCCGCCCGGCGCAGCTTGCTGGGTCTTTGCCCTGGCCAAAGCCCAACTGGAGCTGCTCGGCACAGACGTTGACGACGGCCAACAAAACGCCAGGAACCTACAGCCAGGCTGGTCATTTGAAACCGTCTTCACACCAACCCCAGCCACGGACGCCAGCCCAGCCTGGAAGTGGCGGCGGCGCCGTTTTGTCCGGGAAACCAACACCCTCACCCCGGGAGTAGGCTACTGGATTTACCGGCCATGAACACGGTTCCAGCACCAGCATCGGAAACAGAAAAGTTTTTAAATGATGCAAGCATTTGCTTTCTTTTCCGTTTACTGGCATATTAAATTCAGAAATCGTGACTGTACTACGCCCAATCCTGCCCGCCTCATCATCAGCTGCGGACGCGGCGGCGTTGTCCCATGCAACAGAAGGAACCACACCATGCCAAAGAAGCTCCTGATTTTCGCGGTCGCTATCCTGGCCGCAGCAGCCGTCAGAGCCGTTGACGAGCGTTTTTTCACTAGCGCCGTCATTCCTGACGCCAATCTCATCTATCAGGTTGACGCCAACCAGATGGCCAAGGACACCCCTATAACCAAAAAACTGTCTAAATTGCGCGAGAACATGGCTGATTCCAACCCCATGGAAGAAGTCCTCGGCGATCGCATGCAGGCCTATACTACTTTGCTCAACGCCACCCAGGCTTTCACCAAGGAACTGGAAATCGAGGATGACGACGTTCTCCGGATGCAGACCTCCGTGTCCCTGAACACGCTGACCCTCGCCCAGGACAAAATCGACCCGGCAACGCTCGACGGCCTGATCGCGTTCGAATTCAGCAAGCCCGTCCGCCTGGAGGACATTGCCAAGGCCGCCGCCAAGATTTCCGCCAACCAGGGCCTTGTTTCCGAAGCCGTCGCCGACACGGCGTCCGGCATCCCGATGCAAAAGATGAACGCCGTCATTGACCCGGCCACCAAGGCAGTCGTCACCTTCGCCTTTGCCCTTCCCGATCCAGCTGTGCCGACGGTGCTGTACGCCGGCCCGGAAGCGTCGGTTCGTTCGGCCCTGGAGCGGTTCGTCGCCAAGACGCCTGTCGCCATGCCAGAGGCACTGGCGAGCATGAAAAAACAGCTTCCCGCCGACGCAGCGGCGGTCGTCCTGTTCAGCCCGCCTGAGAATATGCGCGAGTTTTTGCGGAAACGCGCCGCCGACCCCAAGACGGCCCCTGCTTTCGCCATGACCGCCAAGACTGTCGCCGAAATGACCGGCATAGCCTTCCATGCCGCAGTCAAGGAGAAAATCGACCTCCGTCTCGCCTTTAACATGCGCACCAACGAAGACGCCGCCATCTTCAAGAATGTGGCGGACGGCATGATCGTCGCCACCATCAAAATGATGATCATGCAGAAGCTCGGCCGCACCACTCCCCTGACCGACAGCATGGCGTGCACTATAGAGGGCAGTTGCGTCGCCATCAACGCCGCCCTCACTGCCGAAGACATTGACATCTTCACCGCCTCGGCACCCCCGGAGCCGGCCGGTCCGCCGCTCGGCGTACCCGCCCAATAATGCTCCAGCCAGACGCCTATAACTATGAGGATTTGATGACGCCGCGCCAAGCTATGCCTCTCACGCCTTCAGAAATGTCAACAGACTATAACATCCTATCAAGAAAAAATTATCACACTCACACGCGCCTTTGCAAGCATGCCAGCGGCTGGGTTGACGACTATTGCCAGGCCGCCCTGGCGCAAAATGTGTCTGTGCTTGGCTTCAGCGACCATACGCCGCTTCCGGACGGACGCTGGCTCAGCGTGCGCATGACCCTGGAAGAACTACCGGGGTACGCTGCCGCCGTCCACCAGGCCCAAACTGCCTACCCGGGTCTCACGGTGCTGGCCGGCATGGAATGCGAACACGTGCCGGAATACTTGGACTTCTTCCGCGAAACGCTGCTGGGCCAATTCGAGCTTGACTACCTGGTCGGTGCCCTGCATGCGTACCTGTATCGCGGAGAATGGGTCGGACTCTACGGCAATACGATCACCGACGACCAGCTGGCAGCCTACGCTGACCATCACGTCGCCGCCATCAACAGCGGCCTGTATGCCTTCATCGCCCACCCCGACCTGTTCGGCGTACCTCTGCGCGGCTGGACGCCAGCTGCGGACGCCTGCTCGCGGACCATCGTCGAAGCCGCCGTGGCCTGCCAAGTGCCCCTCGAAATCAATGCCTACGGCTTGCGTAAAAAAATGGTCGTGGATAGCGACGGCTGCCGCCACCTATACCCTCTGCGCCGATTCTGGGAAATCGCCGCTGAGTATGACGACTTGCAAGTAGTGGTCAATTCCGACGCCCATCTTCCGGAAGACGTCTGGGGAAATACCGATGACGCCATCCGTCTCGCCCAAGAACTACGCCTGCGCGTCGTCAATGACTCCCTGGATGAAGACATCCGAATCCGAAACGCATATCACCGCTGACTATACTCACTTCACCCAGCAGGAATGCCATGCCTGAACTAACACGCCCACGAATCATCTCTTTCGAACCCCTGGCCGGCGCAGCCGGCGACATGATCCTGGCTGCCCTCTTCGACCTCGGCGTAGACCCAAAAGCCGTGGAAAAAACACTGCACCAAGCAGGGCTGACATCTATAAGCCTGCAATTCGCCCGACGCCGATGCGAACATGGAATCGTCTGCGGATACCTTGATGTGATCGACACTGACGCCGCGCATGATGATCATGATCATGACCACGGGCACGGACATGACCACGGCCACGAGCATAATCATGACCACGACCACGACCACCATCACCACGACCACCATCACGCCAGCGAGGAGGGTGCAGCGCCTGCGCCGCATCATCATCGCGGCCTCAAAGACATCCTGGCGCTGATCCGCAGCAGCGACGCGCCCGCAAGAGCCAAAGAGCGCGCAGAAAAAATTTTCCGTCGTCTTGGTGAGGCTGAGGCATCTGTTCACGGCATTGACGTCGAGCAGGTTCATTTTCACGAAGTCGGCGCTCTTGATTCGATAGCTGACATTTTCGGAATTTGCCTGGCCTTGGAACAACTGGGAGTGGAGCG
>Ga0209723_1001533_pt1 | contig 35401 bp, 24 predicted proteins | sample BiotimSIPDNA_2_FD_185750 | JGI IMG/M metagenome (GOLD analysis project Ga0209723, IMG submission 185750) | Anaerobic biogas reactor microbial communites from Washington, USA - Biogas_R2 time_0 SIP DNA (SPAdes) (version 2) | ecosystem: Engineered > Bioreactor > Anaerobic > Unclassified | place... | reverse complement strand
TGTGATCTTTGTATGTCTTTTGAATCAGTTATAGATCAGAATAAAAGCACCGGCATGCAGCAAAAAGTTATTGGTTATGATGCTATGGTTATGATTGTTAACAGGGATAATCCGATCAATGCATTAGATCTGAACAGGTTGGGTGATATCTTTTCCGGATCTGTTACAAGTTGGTCTCAACTTGATGTTGATGATTTTTCTGAAATTACATTATATATGTCGGAACATACCAAATTGGAAATAGAGTATTTCAAGGATATTTTTCTTCTGGACCGGACTCTGACTTCCAGGTTTGTTTATTGTAAAGATGATCTGGAAATTGCATCAAAAGTTGAACATGATAAAAATGGTATTGGATTTGTTTCAATGGCTTTTGCAGGACAGAATAAAGTATTGGTAATCAAAAAAGGAGCAGAATTTTTCTGGCGTCCGGAGAAATTTAATATTTCTTCAATGGATTATCCATTTACAAGGAGATTATCACTGTTTTGCGGGCAGAAATCAGGAGATATTGCCGACAAGTTTCTTCAAACGGCATTTTCCTGGAATGGACGAAATATAACCGAGGATGCTGGCTTCATTGTAAGTGTTTGTTATGCAGATAGTTCCGAACTAAGTAGTAAATGGGAAGATTTTGAAAATGAAGCTGGTTCTTCAAGACGCGTTTCTGTGAGTTTTAGATTTGTTAAGGAAAGTTCTGAGCTTGATTCTCAATCGGTTTTTGACCTTACCAGATTAAGCGATTTTCTCGATGAACGTTTTAGTAATGTCTGCTCCATTATTCTTATGGGATTCACAGACAGTACTGGTTCAAGTGAGCAGAATAAGGAGTTTTCTATTAAAAGAGCTGGAACTGTTGCTGATTATTTGAAGGAAAAAGCAGGATTCCATGTATCCGGTATATATGGGTTTGGTGAATTGTTTCCAGTTGCACCAAATGATACAAGATGGGGAAGGGATAGAAACCGACGCGTGGAAGTATGGCTGGATTGTGTTTCTGATACTGCATTTTTAAATGCAGGTCAAAATCCATAAAATATTTTGATTAGTACTAAAAGATATAAATTATGATTAAACCTTTGGGGGTACGTTTTTTAATGGATAAAGAATTATTGCTTGAAAAAGCGGAAAAATATGTTGAAGCTGAAGAGAATTCGTTTTTTAGAAATCAGGTTGAATCATTAATAGATCAACAGGACTTCACTGAGTTGAATGACCGTTTTTTCACTGAGCTGGAATTTGGAACAGGTGGGCTCAGGGGAGTTATTGGTGGTGGATTTAACCGTATGAATCCATTGGTTGTCAGAAAAGCCACGCAGGGTTTGGCTTCATATATCAAAAAAACAGTTGATTCGGATGACTTGTCTGCAGTTATAGCTTATGATTCCAGAAATTTTTCAGATCTTTTTGCTCTGGAAGCGGCTCTGGTTTTTTGTGCTAACGGGATCCGTACATATCTTTTTACATCTTTGCGGCCTACACCAGAATTGTCCTTTGCTGTAAGAATGCTTAAAGCAACAGCAGGTATTGTAGTTACAGCCAGTCATAATCCTCCTGAATATAATGGATATAAAGTATACTGGAGTGATGGGGCACAGGTCATATCGCCACATGATAAAGGAATAATCAGGGAGGTGAGGGCGGTGGCAGATTCTGTTAACTATATGTCAAAGGAAGCTGCACTTGAAAACGGAATGCTTGTAATGATCGACAAGGAAATTGATGAGCCGTTTATTTCCATGGTAAAAAATTGTGCACTCCGACCGAAATTAATAAAAGAAAAAGGGAAAGATTTAAAAGTCGTATATACACCACTTAACGGAACCGGGGCGATACCGGTTAAAACTGCATTGAGTGAAATGGGAATTGAAGTTAAGATGGTGGAAGAGCAGAGTGAGCCGGATGGAAACTTTCCTACTTTGGAGTATCCTAATCCTGAAGAAGCATCGGCAATGAGGCTTGCTCTTGAACTTGGTAAGAAAATCGAGGCTGATCTTGTTATGGGAACCGATCCTGATGCTGATCGGCTGGGCATTGCCGCACCGGATGGCGATGAATTTAAACTGGTAACTGGTAATCAGTTAGGGGCTTTACTTGCAGATTATGTTTTTAGCACCCGTAAAGAACTGGGTATAATGCCAAAAAAACCGGCATTGATAAAGACAATCGTAACTTCAGAACTTCAGCGGCGTATTGCGAATGAGTACGGTGCAGAGTGTTTTGATACATTAACGGGCTTTAAATTCATTGGTGATAAAATTCGTCAGTTTGAAAAAATTCCGGATGGACCTGCATATGTTATTGGAGGTGAGGAAAGCTATGGTTACCTGGTTAACACTGAAGTAAGAGATAAGGATGCTGTTTCTGCGGCTTTAATGACTGCTGAAATGGTTCTGTATTATCGAAGTGTGGATAAAACGCTTTTTGAACATCTAAGGGAAATCTGGCTTAAACATGGTTATTTTCAGGAAATTCTGATTTCAAAGTATTTCAAAGGAGAATCCGGGGTTCACAAGATACAAAGTCTGATGGAAAAACTCAGGAAAGATCCCCCGGAACTTTTTGCAGGGCAGAATGTATTATACATTAAAGATTATCTTGGAAGTACTACTTTTTATGTTCAGGAGAAAGATACAAGAAAAGATATTGAGCTTCCTTCGTCAAATGTTATACAATTTATCCTGGCGGACTGTAGCATAATTACAGCGCGTCCGTCTGGAACCGAACCAAAAATTAAATTCTACGCCTCATGTTGCAGTGAACCGGGAGAACCTTTGGAGAAAGCTATGCATTTGGTTCAAAAGAAAACAGAGCTGATAAATAAAGAGTTGAATGACTTGATTGATAAGGTGTAGCATGGATGTCCGAAATCTACCTGATGAGCAAATAGTTTCATCACCGGAAATTGAAACGGTTTTATCGATTTCTCAATCTGATCCGTTTATTGGGAAAAAAATCGGAAATTGTGAAATACTGGAAAAAATAAATGAGGGTGGTACAGCTTTTATTTACCGGGCGCACAATGTTCATTTCGGTCTTGAAAGGGTAGTGAAAATCCTGAAACCTTCACTGATCGATGACAAAGAGTTTTTTATTCGATTTCAGCAGGAAGCTCAGTTGGTTGCCCGTTTTGACCATCCAAATATTCTTCGTGTATTTGACGCGGGTCAGGTTGGAGGTTATTTCTACATTGAGATGGAGCATATTACAGGCAAAACGCTGCGAGAATATATCCAGACAAATGCAAAAATAGGTGAACGGGAAATACTGTCAATTGCTGTGCAGATAGTAAATGCTTTGCAGTACGCACATAATATTTGTTTCCAGGGGCCTCAAAATGAAGAGATTCACGGGATTCTTCACAGAGATATAAAACCTGAAAACATTATGCTTACACCAGGCAAGTTTGTTAAATTGATGGATTTTGGGGCCGCCAAACCACTTAATATTACTTCAAATACAATGCAGGGAATGATAGTGGGTACTTTTCACTATATGTCGCCTGAACAGCTTGCCGGTGAAAAACTTGATGTGCGAAGCGACTTTTTTTCGCTGGGTATAGTTTTATATGAGTTGGCAACCGGACAGAGACCGTTTGCTGCGGAGAATCTGTCTGAATTGATTGAGAAAATAAAAACATGTAAGTATCCCCGTGTTCGTCAGTGTCGGAGTTCCATATCACCACTTACCGAAGAATTGATTGATAGATTGTTATCCCGTAACCCTTCGCATCGTCCTTCGTCTGCCAAAGATATATCAGAGATGCTTCAACATTGCATTCATTCTTATGAAACATGGGGTACGGGTAAAAAGGTTATTGTTCCCTTCTCAATGAAACGTCAATTTCCTGTAATTTCCCTCTTTTTTTCAATTATTGCTCTTGTTTTATCATCTATTAGTTTTTATAAAGGAATGAAAGCAGATATACCGGTTCCCCGTTTTTTTGAATCCGCATCAATTCCTCTACTTGAGCAGGGAAGAGTTTCTGAACGCAAACAGCAGTGGGAAGCTGCTGTCAGTGCATACAAAATGGTACCTTCAATTGAAAAGGGTGGATTGGCAAACGAGTATCTTGAGGCGCAGATTCGTATGGCTGTAATAATGATTAAATATCAAAAGCAGTATAACAAAGCACGCAGAATACTGGAGGGGTTGAAGAGAAGTTATTCTGATCCTGCAATTGATGCGTATTTGGGGAGAACTTATTACCATTTGGGATTATTTAAAGAAGCACGTGAACGGTTTGAAAGTGCATTGAAATCTACTGCTGGTTCGGTAATTGAACAAACCAAACGGTTTAAAAGGGAAATTTATTATTACAGTGCCGGTGTTATTGATGGAATGTATTTACAAGAAGAGCAAAACAGGGCATATCTTGTAGAAGCAATCAAGGCCTGGGATTTTTATCTGGAGTTTTCAGATTGTAATTCCGAATCGCAGGAAACAGAGTGCGCTTTTGCCCAAAAACGCAGGCAGGAGCTTTCTGAAGCAATAAAAAATTAATTATAAAAATCAGGGGAAATGATTTGAAAAGAACAGTATGGATAACATTTTTATTGATAACTGTTTTTCAAACAGTTGTTTGGGGAAAAATAAGATCTTTGAAACCGTCAGTACCGTTACGCCCTGTTGCAATTAAAAATCTGGCGTTCTCACCTACCGGAAAATACTTTTCTGTACCAAATTTTGTTACGGCAGGTAGTGTTGGAGTATTTGCGGTATCTGAAAGCGGGAAGATTGCGTCTGTACCATCGAGATATTCTGAAAAAAACTTCAGCAGAATTTCTGGAGTTTATTATCTTATCGGACGAGAACAGGATGATCCTGAAATGGTGTTTGTTCCTTTGCCGGAATTGTTGTCTGGGTATTCGGTAAGCTTTACTCCCCATGGAGATACATTAGCAATTGCCGGAGGTGATAAAATTTACATTTATGCCATAGATACATGGAAAAATATAAGAACAATAACTATTTCGCAGAATACAACAAGGGGAGTTTTTTCGCCGAATGGATCTTTGTTGGCTGCTGTATCTGATGGAAAAGTGTATGTATTAGACAGACAGACAGGTTCTGTTTTGTATACTATTAAACCGGAAAAGAATCATAAATTTGCCGACCTGGCATTTACTGAAAACAGTGAAAAAGTTGCTGTATATGAATACCGGGATCTGACAATGGACTACGGTTCAAGGGTTAAGATATTTACAACTGCTGACGGGTCGTTTGATCGGCAATTTCCCTATCTCAACGATAAGCCGGCATCTCCTCCCGGAAAACATTTCCCTTTGATATCATATTCTTCAAAAGATACAGCAATAGCTGTTAATGTAGAAAAACCGGTTTTTGGGAAAGTAATATTAGTAAAAAGCAATGATGGTAATTTGATAAGGGAGTTTAAGGGGAGTTATCACAGTTTTTCAGATGACAAAACTGTTTTTGTTGCAGGAAACAGGATCTATTCATCAGATACATGGAAAAGCTTGGGAAAGATCAGCAGTTCAGCTTTATGTGCTGCTTTTTCACCAGCAGAGCGGGTCTTGATTGTGGTCACACCGGAATCTTTAAAAAGATATAAAATTGATTAATCTTTAAGTGAATTGTTGGATTAATAATTGTTTCGATAAAAAAAATGATCATAAAAAATAAGGGATCTTTTTAAGATCCCTTGTGTTTTTGGTTCAGATAAAAGCAGTTCTAAGATGATTACAAATAACGTTTGAAAATTAATTTCAGGCTAAAGTTATATCCTGTAAGACATAAAAGTTTTTTTTTGACAACAAAATGTAGCTATTCACCAAGACTAGTTTGTGCTTTTATTGCCCGTTCGAGTCCCTCTTTACTGAAAGAAAGAGCTCTTAAAGGAGTTTCTTCAGACCCTTCTTTCAGTATTTCTTCACCGAAATATTCTGTCAGTTTATATTCACGCATTAGAAAACGATTAGCAACTTTTTGGTCGCCCTCAACATCAAGAATCAGGTCACCACTTTCACCATTAATGAGTTGAACTTTTCTTCCGAAATCAAAGAAAAAATCTATACTGTCGGAAGTGACATTTCTTTCACCACTGGCGTTTCTTAGTTTCATTGTAGGCATACAATCAATTTTTCCTTTGGCAGAGTAACCATTACCTTCAATATATCCACTGGATAGATATTGCAGGTTTATACTGGCATCAATAATAGCTTCGGGCTCTCCCGGGTATTTTCTTTTTACTTTGCAGTCATGATTTCCAAGATAAATTGTCCAGAATCGTGCCTGGCCTTTCTGATTTGTGTTTGTAAGATAGTACATCTTTTTTTCCAGGATATTCCTGGCGAATCCGCTCGAAATAAAAATGGTAAGCAGAAACAGGACAACTATTTGATGTCTGCGGATAACCATATAGGACCTCCTCGTTTAATCGCTCAATTAGGATAATTTTAAATTCAGATAAAAAACTTCAGGATGTAACCCGAAAATTTAATGTTTTATAAATATAAGCATTTTCACTTGAATGTGCTATGGGCAAAAGTAATTAACTTTTATGTCGTAACGGGATCTCACGCCATAATCCGGTAACAGGATCTTTGATAAGTTTAATATGTGGGGTTTCTCCGCCATCAAAAATAGTCAATTCTTTATCGGTTATTATGGTTTTTCCAAAAAGAGTCAGAGCAAGATTTTTAATGGCGCGATACTGTAAAATTAAAAAATTTTTTATTTTTTCGAAATCCTCACGTGATTCATTGAAGGTAAAAAACAAAGTACCGATACCTTCAGTACTTAGTGTTTCGTGAATTTTTGCAGGAAGTTGTTTTATCTGACGCCATCTGTTGTAACAGTTTTTCGAATAAATGGAGTATTTATCTGTGAATAGTACATAATAAAAACGTGAATCGGGGAAAAGCATACGTAAAGGACTAAACAGATTTCTGATTATTTCATTATAATCAACATTGATCTTTTCCAATTTGCTTTCCAGGACAAGAATATGCCTTTTTCCCATGAATCGATAATCAAAAAAACCATCAAGCTCTTTTATGTTTTCATATCCATATTTTCCTTTTCCACTTTTTTTTAAAATGATCAGATTAGGATATTTCTGAATTTTTAGAACATATTTACCTGTGTGGGCTACAATAAAATCTTCACGGTTTTGAGGATCAAACCTTTCATCAAAAATACCACCGGTTTTCCCATGTTTATTCCAATGTTTAAGAAAGTATTTTGTAATTCTTCTGGAGATACGCTCTGCAATATCTCCAAGGATATTACCTTCAGATTGTTTATCAAAAGGGTAAGGTGAGTTAATAAGATCCGAAACAGTAAAAATTGGATAGTGAAAACCATTTATCAGATATTCGACTATTATTTTTTCAGATATGACTTTCTTGTCGTTAATGGCATCGTTAAGGTTATGTAATTTAAATGAACCCTGAATACCGTGATTACGTTTTACTGAATATATTGCTGATTTATAGTGCTCGTGCCCCTGTGGGTTCCAGAGAACCGGATGAAACTCTTTAAACGGATCCGGAATCGTTTTGGGATACCCTTTTTTAGCAGGTTCTGAAGTTAGTTCCATATATTAAAAATATTAAAAAGGTTATTAATTACACTAATATATAAGTTTATTTTGTTTAAGCCTGAATTACAAGAGTATGATTTTGGTTTAAGTTAGACCTAAATGGAGGCGATTAATTTACAGCTTGTCCCGCAGTGCGGGAATGAACTGCGAGAGCGGCACAGAAATGGTTTTATAGCTGTGAAGGTCATAATAAAATGGTGAATTATGAATTATGAATTATGAATGAAGAAAAAAAGCTACAATCGTTGTCGTAATCGTTATCCTGTACCTGCATATTAAAGCGTTCTGGATCTGATTCTTAATATCGATGTCCGCGAAAAAGACTCGCGTGAGGGAATCGTCTCTATTTAGGTTAGATGAAGTTATCAGGACATTATTGTGTGAGAATGTTTATTTCATCAGTAATGTAAGTGCCTTTTTGAAGCAGAGAATACCTGCGTTTTCATTTCTTTTTTTTACGATTTTAGTGCTGAGGTAAAACTCTCGATTCAGGTGTTGTGTGTAAAAAAAACATAATTGTTTCTGATTGCAAAGATGACTGGAAAAAACGGATAACATATTGAAGAAGAATTCGTATTCTAAAACGAACTGAAATAGTAACGATTTTTACCCTTTTTCTAACTTTTGGGGCAGTCTCTACCAGGTTTATAGTCCGGCAAAGGGCTGGAAATATTAATTTATTGTCTTTTTTCAGATTCGGATTTGGTTGTAATACGATAAGATTATTGCATTTTCATATTAGAAAAATGTATCTTCAATTGTTTCCATTATCTGCTGTGTGGAGAGAGCCGACATAATCTCTTTGGAGTTTTTAATAACATGGGATTATAGTTTGCAGTTGTGAGCAGGGCAGCATTTATGTATGATGTATGTATGGATTTATCCCTGCCTTTTCGGGGTTGCCCATAAAGTCAGGTCACAGCTTCAGGCTGTGGGTGTTGCCTCTTGGCTCAAGTTTGGTTTCTATTTTTTTTTGGGTGTGCAAGTGACAAGTCAGAAACCGTACAGGATATTGCTGGTGGATGATGAGCCTGGGATTCGCAAAATACTGAAACTTTTTTTGGAATTAGAGGGTTACAGTGTTTACGAGGCAATCACCGCAAATCAGGCAATATCGGTTATTAAAAAGGAGAAACCACATCTGGTCATTCTGGATGTAATCCTGTGTGGTCAGACTGGATTTGATGTTTGTGAATGGGTAAAAAATAATCCGGAAACAAAAGACGTAATTGTATTTCTTTTTACGGCTTTAAATCAGGAACATGATTATCGTGAAGGACAGCGGGTTGGGTGTGATCTTTATTTGACCAAACCGCAAAACCCTAAGGATATTGTAGAAAAAGTCACTGAATTTCTATTGTCGAAAAATGATTGTAAGCCGGATCCTGAACAGTGCCATTTATGAGTGCTTTACAGGAAAAGGTTTTTTAAGAAAATATCAGAAAGGATGTTCTGAGTCTCATGAAGAAGAATAGTCCGATAAGCTTATTGCTTGTTGTGGCCACCATAGTAGTTGCCATTTACTTTTTGGTTCCGTCGTTCGTGTATTATTCAAAAACGCCACAGGAGCGGGATGCGTATGCAAAGGAAAATCCTAAAATACTCAAGAGAATTTTAAATTTAGGATTGGATCTGCAGGGTGGTATGCGTCTTGTCCTTGAGATTGATCGTTCGAAACTGGATCAGAGTCAGAGTGAGGATGTTATCGATCGGGCATACACAATTATTGAAAATCGTATTAACGCTTTGGGTGTTGCTGAACCGATAATTCAGAAACAGGGTAAAGACAGGTTAATTGTTGAGCTCCCCGGACTTAAGGATGAAGCTGCTGCAAAGGATGTTATTGGCAGAACCGCACAACTGGAATTCAATCTGTTACGCGAACCGGTTCAACTTGAACAGGCTATCAATCTGATTGATAATGTTATCGCAGGGAAGGCACAAAAAGATTCTGTTGAAAAAGATACAACAGAAGTAAAAAAGGCTGAGCAACAGGCTTTGGCTGAAAAACTGTTTCAGGGAGTTGATAAAGAAGAAGATACGGTTTCTAAAGTAGAAGAGAAAACCGCTGAAAAAGGACCTGTTTCATTAAAAGAACTGCTTGTGCAGTTAGGAGATCAGCTTGGTGTAAAAGTTGAAAATATTGCAAAAGTTAACAGGATTCTTGCAAGGGCTGATGTCCGCCAGGCTTTGGACAGAGCTGGTCTTAGTAACAATTCATTCTTGTGGGGACATAGTGAAATACAGCTTGAAGGCGGAATTTATAAAACACTTTTTTATGTGAAAAGTTCGCCGGAAATGCGTGGAGACATGATTAAAGATGCACGGGCTACAATTGATCAGGGCGGAATGAGTGCAGGTCAGGCAAAAGTTGATCTGGAAATGAATGCAAAAGGCGCCCGCCGTTTTTCATCTGTTACCGCTGCAAATGTTAATAAGTTTCTGGCAATTGTCCTGGATAGCACTGTGTATTCAGCTCCTCGTATCATCCAGAAAATACCTCTGGGTAGAGCTGAGATATCAGGCAGTTTTACAATGGAAGAAGCAAAGAATCTGGCGATTGTTCTTCGGGCTGGTGCACTTCCCGCACCTGTAGAAATTATTCAGGAGCGCATTGTGGGACCATCACTTGGCCAGGATTCAATTGAAAAGGGTATGTTCGCAGGACTGATTGGGGCTGTAGCTATCGTTCTTTTTATGCTGTTTTATTACAAAAAAAGCGGAATTATCGCGCTTATCGCATTAACATTGAATATCATTTTCGTCCTGGCAATTATGGCTGGTTTTAATGCAACTCTTACTTTGCCTGGTATTGCTGGTATCATTCTGTTACTTGGAATGGGCGTTGATGCAAATGTTATTATTTTTGAACGAATCCGTGAAGAGCTGTTAATGGGAAAAACTGTACGTAGTGCTGTTGATGCAGGCTATTCGAATGCTTTAGTGACAGTTATGGATGCCAATCTTACTACCCTGATTACAGCTTTTATTCTGTTATGGAAAGGAACCGGGCCGATCAGAGGGTTTGCCATAACAATGATATTTGGTATTATTACATCTCTGTATACGGCTTTGTTCGTATCAAGGATTTTAATGAATATGTTTTTCCAGAAGAATAAAAACAAGTTAAGTATCTAACTTTGAAGTGAGGATTATTTCAGATGGTGCAGTTTTTTAAAAATGCAAGTTATAATATTCTCGGTTATTCCAAAATAGCTATAATTATATCTATCTCTTTTATTGTTATCGGAGTTGTTTCGATTACTCTGCATAAGGGACTTAATTTCTCTGTTGATTTTGCAGGTGGTACGCTTGTTCAAATGAAATTCGAGAAACCTGTAAAGGATGATTTGGGGCAGATCCGTTCTGCAATAAGTGAACTGGGATATGGTACTCCCGAGGTTAAAACAATTGGTCCTGTTTCCAATAATGAATTGCAGATTATGGTAAAAAATGATGAAAAGGGTGCCGCTCTTTCTGGTGAGATCAAAAATGCCCTGTTAAATGGTTATTCCCAGAATCCCTTTGAGGTCCAAAACGTCGAAACTGTGGGACCAAAAATCGGTGGTGAAATGAGAATAGACGTTCTCATTGCTACTATTCTTGCTCTTATTGCTATCCTGATTTATGTAGGATTCCGGTTTACCCTGCCTTTTGGAGTTGCAGCTATTATTCCATTATTCCATGATGTCCTGATTACAATTACGATATTTTCGTTTATGGGACTGGAGATCTCTCTTCCATTTTTTGCCGCTGTATTGATGATTGTGGGATATTCATTGAATGATACGATTGTTATATTCGATCGTATTCGGGAAAACTTGAAAAGTGGAATACGCGGAAAGAATTTTAATGACATAGTAAATGGGAGCATTAATCAAACACTTTCAAGAACTGTTATTACTTCAGTGACTACATTCTTCGTCGTATTGTCTTTATACATACTTGGCAGTGAAGCAATAAAAGATTTTGCGTTTGCTCTTTTAATTGGTGTGATTGGGGGTACATACTCTACTATCTATATCGCAAGTTCGATTTTAGTGTGGTGGCATAAAAAATGGCCCATAGCTCGTTAGAAAGCTTTTGTCATAAATAAAAAAAATGCGGATTTCTGAACGAAATTCGCATTTTTTATTTTTCCTGAACCAGATGATCTTTTTTTCGATCTGTTCGCGATAAGTTATTACTTTGAGAATTTTGTACAAATTGTAAAACTGTTTTTACGTGGAGATTTCTGTACTGCTTAAGAGATACTCCAGATCAAAAACGCAAATTTCTAAGAACAATACTATATTGTATAATATTGTATAATTTAAAAATTAAAGTGGAAAAAAAGAGAGTTATATGTGTGATCCTGTACGTAAAAAGGAAAAATTTCTGATCTTTGGATCACCTGAAATAGGTGAAGAGGAGATTGGGGAAGTTGTTTCTACATTAAGATCCGGATGGATCGGTACCGGTCCCAAGGTGGCTGCTTTTGAGGAAATGTTCAGGGTTTATTGCGGATCTGATCATGCAATTGCGCTTAATTCATGCACCGCAGCTCTTCATTTGAGTCTGTTGGCATTAAAACTGGAGCCTGGGTCTGAAGTGATTACTACACCGCTGACATTTTGTGCCACAATAAATGCAATTATACATGCAGGTTTGGTGCCGGTTCTGGCTGATGTCGATTATTCAACGATGAATATTGATCCAGAGCAGATTGAAGCAAAAATAACCCCTAAAACACGTGCGATCATTCCTGTACATTTTGCCGGACGACCGTGTCAAATGGATTTGATCATGGAACTGGCAGAAAAACATAATTTGTATGTTGTTGAAGATTGTGCTCACGCAGTAGAGAGCAGGTATAAAGGTAAAAAGACGGGTACATTTGGCCGCTTTGGATGTTTCAGCTTTTATGTTACAAAAAACATGACCACAGGTGAAGGCGGGATGGTACTGGCTCAGAAAGGGGAGGACGCAGCATGGATAAAAATGCTCGCTCTTCATGGAATGAGTGCTGATGCATGGAAAAGGTTTGGTGATGAAGGATATAAACACTATTATGTCGTTGAAAGTGGCTTTAAATATAACATGATGGATATTCAGGCATCGATTGGTATTCATCAGATGAACCGGTTGGAAAAAAACTGGAAAAGGCGAAAGGAAATTTGGGATCAGTATAACAATGCTTTTTCCGAGATCGAGGTTATTGTTCCGGAAAAACCTGCCAAAGATACCCGACACGGGTATCATTTGTATACTATTTTGATAGATCGGGACAAATGTGGAGTCTGCAGGGATGAATTTATTAAAAGAATGACATACCATAATATTGGAGTGGGTGTACACTATCTGAGTCTTCCTGAACATCCGTTTTATCAGCGACAATTTGGATGGAATCCGCAGGATTATCCAAACGCATCAATTATAGGGCGCCAGACTATAAGCCTGCCATTATCAGCTAAACTAACTGACAGGGATGTCCTTGATGTCATAAAGGGAGTTAAATATTCAATAGGAGCCTGAATAGTCACTAAAGGAGATGTGGATTTTCTGGAGGACTACATGTTGTAAAAAGTTTTTGGATTGTATTTTGAAAATAAGGTGTTATGGAATTATGAGAAAGAATACTAAAAAATGAAATTTGATGGTTTGATAGATGTATTGACACAAATACCGCAAGTCCAAATTGCTATTCTTTTCGGTTCTGCTTCACAGGATCGTATGAGGCCGGAATCGGATATAGATATTGCGATCGCGGAGGAAAAACTGATGAGTATTGAACGACGGATAGAGCTTAACGGGATATTATCTCCGTGTATTCATAAAGATGTTGATCTGGTTGATTTGAGATCCGCGCACGGGCTGCTCTTGTCCGAGATTTTGACAAAAGGAACACCTCTTATTATAAGGGACAGAAATTTGTATTTTAATCTTATAAAAGAAAATGTCTATTTTAACCAGGATTATCTTCCATTAATTAAAAGGTGTCTGGAAAAAAGAAATCGGAGGTTTATTTTTGGCTGATATTTTGATTCGTCAGAAAATAGATTCCTTATCAAGATGTATTGCCCGCATTAAAGAAAAAACACCAGATTCTGTGAGTGTACTTTTACAAAGTCAGGATATACAGGATATCATATCACTGAATATTGAGAGGGCAGTTCAACAATGTGTTGATATGGCTATGATTATTTTATCAGACCAGGATACACCTGTTCCTGCTTCGATGGGTGAAGCGTTTGAATGTTTAAGCGAAAAAGAGATTATTTCTAAAAATATTTCTGAACGTATGATTAAAGCAGTGGGTTTCAGAAACATTCTGGTACATGCTTATACAAAAGTAGACTGGGGCATAGTCTGGAAAATTATTAAAAATCATATTGAAGATTTCAAAGATTTTAGTCGGGAGATAATGAATTCCGGGTACTAGTGGATATAAAAAATTATCCAGATCGGGTTTACACAAAAATATCTGCACTGCCATTATTTCCGATTATATCTGATTGATTTACAGATTTTCCTGTAAACCGAAATTATACACCGGTTTCCACACGCCCCCAATATCAATTTATAGTTCTATTCCTGTTTCGAGTTTCGGTTTTCTTATTTCGTATTTTTAATTGCTACTGCGGGGGTCGTGTCCGCCCGGCGTACATGATGATAAATTTTTCTTAACCTTCAAAAGACATTTGCATACCAATAATAATTCTGAAGTTATGATTATATGGGTAAGGCATGCGCCCTTTATTAGCAACTGCTACGGCTTACGGTTGGGTACGTCAGAATGCTGGCAGTGTTGCCTTCGAAATTGAGTTCTATTCAAACATTCTTAAAGATTGTGAAACGGAGTCTACTGGTCGGAGTACCTTATTTATCCAGGTATCCTTTTGTTTTATGGTGTACAGAACAGAATAAGACCCTGATTACAATAAAAATAATACAAAAAGCGGGTTAGAAATGTGATCAGGATCACATTTGAGGATTTATTTTTTGTAGACAGTAGCGGCAGGAATGGTAGGAAACAGGGGTATGGAAAATTTTAAACTATTAAATTATATTAAATACCTAAAATAATGAACATTTCATTTAAAAAGTATACTAATTAAACTATATCCTGTAATCCGACCGCTTTTTAAACGGTTAAGGATTGTGCTGTCTAAAATAGAATCTGTCTTTTTTCTGGCATTATGGTTATTTACACCAAAATGATGCAAAACCGGAAAAAATAAAGGTAGTTACAATTTAATTTTGAAGCTTGGAAAAAGAGTTTTCCGGGGCAGTTGAAGAGCAGTTCCTATTATGGACAGAAAGGCGCAAAAATTTGTTTAAACCTAATAACCAGATCCTGGAGGAGTAACCTTATGTCCAAAAAGCTAGTTTTTACTACGTTTACAATTCTATTTACATATATTTGCAGTTTTGGAGAGTTCGATCCGTGTCAATTTAATTTCGGGATGAAATGGAAAGGCGGTTCACCTCCTTCGGAAGTAGATTATTTAGCTGAATGGTTGGGGTCTGAAGAGCATTTTAATATGGGTGGCTTACTTGAAACATGTAGAAATCATAATAAAACTCCAGTTTTTTATAGTTATATAATAGCATTTTTAGCTCGAAGAGATAATGGGTTGGGTGATTGTGACGTTTCTGGTGGTAACAATTTATGTACAAAAGGTGCTGAATATATAAAACAGAACAAATCAAGAATAAAAAATAAGTATTCTGAATTGATTTCAGCTATTAAAAATGATTGGGGAACAAACAAAACTATAATTTTCTTTATGGAACCTGATTATTATCAATATACATACCCAGAACAATCCAGTTCTCTCTCTTTCCAGGAGGCTGGGCAACTTATGGAAGAGCTAGTAGATATAATTAAGAATGCCTTACCAAATGCTCTCGTATCCATGGACATTTCACCCTGGATTGAAGATCAGGGAAATACAAGCAGTTGGTATGGTGCAATGCCAATGGATAAATTTGATTTTCTGAATACTTCCGGGGGAATAGCTGAAGCAGCAAGTTCCTCAATAAAGGGTGGTAACCAAATGACATACAGTGGAGTGTCCAATTTAACTGGTAAACCTATTTTCGCAGATTGTGGCTATGGAGCTGGAGGTGGGGGAACTGGACACAACTCTGCATGGGATGATGCAAACAATATAAAAGCCCGTATTAAGGATGGAGTTATTGGAATTCTTCAAGATTCACCTAATTCCAATTGGGGCAATACCATTTCAAATCTCCGTTCACAACTCGCAAACGAGGCAATAAAATCGTGTGGGTTAATAGGAGAAAAATACAAGCTTACAATAAATGCCGGTTCCGGTGGAACTGTAAAAAAAGAACCGGACAGTGAATCATATCCGTCAGATACTAAAGTTACTCTCACTGCTGAACCTTCAGAAGGATATGTTTTCAAGAACTGGTCTGGTGATGCTTCCGGAACAAACAAAACCGTTGAAATAACAATGGATATGGATAAATCGGTTACTGCAGTTTTTGAACAGATCCCGTCAAACATGTTTTCTGTAACTGTAAATGTTGAAGGCGGTAGCGGTTCCGTTAAAAAATCTCCGGATGAATCATACTATCAAACCGGTTCTCAGGTAACACTGACAGCCACACCGGTTAAAGGAGTCAGTGTATTTGAAGGATGGAGTGGTGGAGGGCTTTCCGGAAATGACCTCTCAACGACTCTTACCATAGGCAATTCGAATGTTGTAATTACTGCAATGTTCCTGGATACATTAACAAACGATTCCATCAAGGTTGAAGCCGAAGATTTTACGCAGAAAAACGGAGACCAGCTTCAGACCGAAACAGAAAATGGAGTAACAAGTATCGGATGGATTGAAGATGGGTATTCTACAACGTATGAAGCAGAAGTGCAGACTGCTGGTAAATACAGCATGGTTTTCAGGGTCGCTTCAGGCATAGCGAATTCAAATTTTGATGTCCAGATAGATGGTAAAAGTGTTGGTTCGATCTCTTTTGCCGGTACAAACGATAACAACAGATGGAGTGAGTGGCAGGAAGAAAACCTGGGCAAAGAGATAGAACTAGACAAGGGAACACATACTGTTCAGTTGAATTTCAAAAGTGCTATAAATGTAGACTGGTTTTTACTGGTGCTTGAAGAAGTTTCGAACAATGTGATTCCAAAACGGAAAGCAAATAATGTCAAAACATTAAAAATTGGTGCTAAAAAAGGCGGTTTTGTTGCATTATTGCCTTCATTACATAACTTCTCATCCTGGTCGTTGTTTGATATTACCGGAAAAATGGTTAAAAAAGGGATTGTTAAAAAAGGCGTTTCGGAGCTGAGTTTTTCAGATCTTACTAAAAATATCTGGATTTTGAAACTCGAAGGTATTAATGAAACTGCAACAGTTCGGGCTGCAGTTATCAGATAATTTTTAAAACAAGTTAATACTCAAGAAAGGGAATCGGTAACGGTTCCCTTTATATATTTTGCATTTTAATTCCGGTTTGATTGAGGAAAATGCAGTTATTTTTCCGTTTCGGACCTGAATTCTATTTTAAATCAGACGTCTTTTTGCTCCTGTAAACATGATAAATGATGCTGATTAATATGATTATAATACCTGCAAGAGCCCAAATCCCGATTACAGGAACTGGTTTTATCTGCTTGACAATAATAGCTGTCAAGCCCCAGGTACCAACTAATGAAGATTCCCAAAGGTTTCTCCTGAAAACCAGATAGATGTATATTGAGGTACTTACAACTATCAACATAGCACCCCAAAGGGGTGTATTCCAAAATGTAATATCATACCATGTGCTTACAAGATATACGTTGAAATTCAGAACTGTTGCCAGAATTATCCATCCGAAATAGATCGTTATTGGCAGGCGTATGAACAATATGTAAGGAAGAAATAGATTCCATTTGCCAAGTTTTAGTCTTTGAACAAGTTTATAAAGAGAGAATAAAAGTAAAAGTATGAACAAAAAGGAAAATCCGATATATCCATTTACCCAGGTAAAAATCCAGAAAGTATTGGCCAGATTGGAAAGAAGAAAATAGCTGCCAATTCTGTTTATCAGATTGTCATCAATTTTTTTGATCCATGAGTACCACATATATCCAATAAAAAGAACAAGCAGCAGGTATATAAGACCCCATATTGAAAAAGCGTATCCTGCAGGAGTGATAACAGTAGGATACATCTCACTTATTTCACCAACACTCATTTTGCCAATTATATCTGTATTGGAGAAATAGTTTACGACCAATACTATGAGGAATGTTATTGTATCAAGTATAAGTATATTGATCTTTGTCATAAGTTAAAAATACATGTGTTCAGGTATTGCAGGAAATCGCAGCCTGAATTTGATGATCTGACAGTATAAACAAAATTCGAATAATTCCCAGGTTATTTTTATTCTTGCCATAAATATTTCTTCAACAGAAATCTTCCTTGGCCGGGTTTTTATTTTAATCTAAGTATCAAAAATCCTGCCGGATATAACCTTTGGCTTATCCTGCATTTTTTTAATCCATTTTGTTTAATTTATGATTGGCAGTCATGATGCCAAGGACGTTCACCAATTAATAAAGAAATTAAAAAGAGTTGCCGGATAGTGGATTAATAACAGTTATGCCAGCGTTCATTTAAATCATTATACTGATGTTTGTTCGATTATGGGACCTGTCTTTTTCTATATGTAATGAATGATTCTTCATATTACAAAACTGTATATGAGATATTCAGCTCATATCTCACACTGAACGCAAGATAAAAAAGATTTCAGATTCAGATTTGTCTGGAATGAACTTATATGTATTCTATAAAATCAGAACTTATTATTATACACAAAATGTGACTGTCAGGTAAAGTAGAGGTTCGTTTATGTCAGTTTCCTGGCCTTATGTTTTTTCTCAGCCGTATCTTTTTAAAGCCATATCAGACAGGTGTTGAGTTATGTTATTGACTCTGATCTATATCGCAAATATTCACTTTTTTAAGGTTTTTCTTTTGCAGGCACAATAATTATATAATGCCTTTTCAGGCTTAAATCAGGGGAAACAAAACAAGTCTTGATTACGTTTTTTCTTTGGTATTATAATTAAATTGGTATGCTTGTTTTCCCAATTTGCGGATTGGTGTAATACCTAATTCCCTTTTCCCTTTAACAAAATGAGAATATATATGACTGGAAAAATATCTTCAATCAGATTCCGGCAGATTAAATTATTTACTGCAGTGGTTCTTTATGTTTCTGTTTTAACAATTCAGGCAGCGGTCTTTTATGTAGATCCTCAGAACGGAAACATGAACAATAATGGATCAAAGGAGTCTCCATGGAGTACTCTTAAGGAGGTGTTTGACAGCTCAAAAATAGAAACTTATAAGTACGAATCGAAACCTGCTTCTGAAAGCGCTCCCATGATTATTAAAAACGAAAACGCTCCGGTAAAGGCAGGAGATACCCTGCTTCTGGCTGATGGCTTTCATGGGAAAGTGTTTGCATCGGAGTATTACAATACCGATTATATCACCATAATGGCTCAGCCCGGGCACTCTCCAAAACTATCATCAATTGAATTAAGATCTGGTTGCAAATGGATCATTTGCGGATTGACTGTTAGCCCCTGCTTTGATTCGGTATTCGAAAAAAGAAATATTATACAGTTCGCATCACACAACTGGACCGGTGCAAGTTACGACTGCATTGTGGAGAACTGTATCGCCTATTCGGCAGATGATATCTCTACCTGGTCTGAGGATGACTGGAATGCAAATTCCTGCAATGCACTTTCTTTGCCAGGTGAAAAAATGGTTGCGAGAAACAATCATTTCAGGAATATCAATTTTGGAATTTCTGTTTCAGGAGATTCATGTCTCGTTGAATACAATATAATTGAAAACTTCTCAGGTGACGCACTTCGCGGACTAGGAAATTACGGAATTTACCAATACAATCTTGTGAAGAATTGTTATGATGTAAACGCAAATCATGATGACGGGTTTCAATCGTGGTCTGTTGGTGACGACGGAGTGGGGACCAGTGTAGTGAAAGGGATTGTTCTGAGGGGCAATACTATTATTAACTATGAGGATCCTGATCAGCCGCACAGAGGTACACTTCAGGGTATCGGTTGTTTTGATGGAATGTTTGAGGACTGGATTGTTGAAAATAACGTGATCATGGTAGACCATTGGCACGGGATCACTCTTTCAGGTGCGAAAAACTGTAGAATAATCAATAATACAGTAGTTGATTTGAATTCTGAAAAACCCGGACCACCATGGGTACGCATAAGTGATCACAAGAACGGTATTGTAAGTACAGATTGCATCATAAGAAACAATCTGACTACAAGTATTAATGCCGATGAAGGAGTAATCATGGATCATAACATAGTTATCAATGATAATTATTGCGAATATTTTGTTGATTATTCAGGTGGTGATCTCAGGCTGAAACCAGGATGTATCGCGATTGATTCCGGTAGTGCGGATCTGGCTCCTCAACTGGACCGAAATGGAAACAGCCGGATTGTGAATGGGAGGATTGATGTGGGGGCATACGAATTTAACCAGGATTCAAATTTTATCAGATTTGTAAGATCACCTGTTCGCAGCATAAAAGGGACTGTATCTCATATACAAGTGTTTGATCTCCGGGGGCGGCTTGTGAGAAATATGCGGGTGAAGAGTGAAATGCCTGCGAGGAACATACTATTGAATGAAGAAAATCTGGGCAGCAGTTATTATCTTTTCAGGTATCGAATGTCGAATTTTTCTCATAGATAGTCAATTTTGGATTTGGAAACGCATACAGGAAAATGGAGTATCCCATGGAAAATACAAATCCCGAAAAACTGGGATATGGTGAATGGATTCGAAGTATGGATACCGAATTCATTAATGGTGATTTTTCTTTGGCAAGAGTAACAGAGGTTAACAGGAACAGCTATATGGTTTCTGACGGGGTTCATGAAATGCCTGCGGAACTTTCCGGTAAATTCATGTTTGATGCCGAAGAGTCTCTGGATTTCCCCACGGTTGGTGATTGGGTTGCGATACAGGCCCTCGACAATTATTCCCTTGCAATAATCCATTCGGTTCTGCCCCGCAAAACCCTGTTGAAACGTAAAGAACCCGGCAAAAGGATAGGTTTCCAGCTTATTGTTGCTAATATTGATTTCGGTCTGGTGGTGCAGTCCGCAGAGCATCCCAATTTTAATCTGCTCGACAGGTATATTGTCATGCTCAATGAAAGTGGAATTGAACCTGTGGTTATTTTTAACAAAATTGACCTTTTATCCCCTTTAGAGTTAGACGCTCTAAAAAAGGATCTGTCGAAGTTCAGGAACCTTTATCTTTTTGTAAGTAATGTGACTGAAGGGGGAGTGAAAGTGTTGTCGGACAATTTGTTGTCGGGTAGAACTTATTGTCTGCTGGGGCAGTCCGGGGTAGGAAAAACCTCGCTTTTAAACAGTTTGATTGGTACAGATGCGTTCAGAGTTAATGAAGTAAGGGAAAAGGATGGAAAGGGCAAACATACTACTGTAAGGCGTCAGCTAATATGTCTTGATTCCGGCAGTATTTTCATTGATACTCCGGGTATGAGGGACTCGGGAATTTCGAAATTGAAATCGGTCTGGACAAAACATTCGACGAATTTTCAGATTATGCTTCAAAATGTCGTTTCAGGGATTGCACGCATACTCACGAAGAGGGTTGCGCTATAATTGAGGCGGTTGAACTGGGAAAAATCGAAGAGAACAGGTTCAAAAATTACCTCAAACTGAAAAAAGAGTCTGAATTTTATGGTATGTCGTATCATGAAAAGCACAAAAAAGATAAATCATTCGGAAAAATGATTAAAAACTACAAAAAGCATGGGAAAAAGGCTGAGTGACATTGATAAATACCATACTCAATAACCATCAACATTGCCTTTAAATCAGGTAGCAGCGACTCATGCCGGTAAGCGAACTTGTGTAGCTATTTTAGAATGAATAAGTAAAGATACACTTTTTTTGCCCCCCCAACCAAAATAGATTTTCATTTTCTCCATTTGTTTTGTTTAGATACAATTTAAAGTTTATGCGAGCGGCTTATTTTTTGCTATTGCTACACTTAATTTGATACCTGTCTAAAAGTATCCAAAAAAATTTGTCGAGAAATCATACTCCTGTGCAAAAAGGAGAAAAAATGGATATGGAAAAACCAATGACAGAAATGAGTTGGAGTCGGTTCGCAGTGATGGTTTCAGTTTCGACTTTCATTATGTTTTTTTTGATGTATCAACTCATATACTCACTCGATCACGCAACATTCAGTGTCAATCGCTTAATTGCATCATTGGTTATGGGATGCACGATGACTTTTGTTATGTTATCTTTCATGTGGCAGATGTATAAAGGGGAAAAGACAAAAACTACCGTTCTTGTCTTTGCTGCAATACTCGCTGTCGTATTACTTTATGTAAATAGAAGACAGGTTCTGATCGGAGATGTAAATTTTTTAAACTCAATGATTGCGCACCATTCAATCGCAATCAACAATGCCCGTAAATCAAGTATCAGTGACCCGCGGGTTCGTAAACTAGCTGACCAGATAATAGAATCTCAGGTTGTGGAAATTGCCGCGATGCAACTGCTTTTAGATGATATGGCAAAAAATGGGGAAAGGGGGACAGAAAAACTACCAGCCCGTTCTACTGAAATAACCCCGGAAATGGAAAAGCAAATTGAAGAATTGGTGAAATGATAACTATGGTGAATTTTTCCAGGACATATAAATTCTGATGAGTGTTTTAACCTTTCGACTTCAACTGGACGACATTACCTGTAATCATACGATTTATTGTATAAATGTGTATTGATAGAGGTGAAGAATTTATTTAAAGCTAATAAAAATACCACAATATGAGTATCCTGATATAGATAGAATAATTGAAATGCAGCGTAAGAACAGAAGGTGAAAGTGGCAGGAGGCGACTATTCCTTGATCCATCATTTGGAAAATGAATTAAATGCCATTCGTGAAGAAAACCAGCGAAATGTAGGGCAAATCAATAACCTTAACCAAAAATTGCATTTGTTTCAAGAACAGCTTCAGGATCTAAAAGAAAAGCTGAATATCTCACGCAATGAACTGAAATTGCTCAACAAAGAACTAATCAGAGTTAATTCTCAACTGCAGTTCAGGGTAGAGGAAATTGAGGCTGCAAACAATAATTTAGTTAGCTTTGTTTCCAGCATTAATATACCGGCAATTTTTCTCGATGAACAAATCAAAATATTATATTTTACTGATGCAATTACCGGTTTGTTTAGTTTCAAATCATCTGATATTGGTCGCTCGTTTACCGATTATCATGAGGAGCCTTTTGGCGAAGGTGTTCTTAATGATGTTTATTCAGTTTTAAGTGACCTTACATTGGTCAGGAGAAAACTTGTCATAAAAGACTTGTTGTATATCTGTACGGTTCAGCCATACCGAAAAATTGATAAAAGTGTCCAAGGCGTCGTAATAACTTTTGTAAATATTTTCGACAGCATCTATTTTGAAGAGCAGCTTCACAGGGAACGGGATATTCTTCAGGCAATAATTGATGCACCTCGCAATTTTCACATAGCATATCTGGATAGAGATTTCAATTTTATCCTGGTGAATAAAACCTACGCAAAAGGAAGTGGTTATTCACCAGAAGAACTGGTTGGGAAAAACCATTTTGCACTGTTTCCGAATAAAGAGAACGAAAAGAGCTTTCGCTATGCTCGAGATAATGTTGTTGTAATAGAATATCACGATAGGCCGTTTATATATCAAGGTGATCCGAATCGCGGCACGACTTACTGGGATTGGACAATTACACCTATCAGGAATAAAAACGGGGATGTGAATGGTTTGGTTCTGGCGCTAATCGAAACCACACAACGCAAAAAAGTTGAGGATGCATTACGCGACAGCGAGCAGCGGTTCCATGCAGCAGTTGACAATTACCCATCAGTATTTATTATTTATTAAGGAACGCCGGGTAAATTTTATGAATAAAGCAGGTGTTGCCATAAGCGGTAAATTACCTGAAGATGTTATCGGGTATAATGATGAGGAGATCTGTCCGCCGGAAGTAGATAAGGAATACATTGATCGTCTGCGAAAAACTTATCTGACAAAAGAACCGCAGCATTTTGAACACAGCTTTATTCTTAAAGGCAAGAAAATGTCGCATGTGGTGGATTATATACCTTTGCTTGATGATAACGGTCAAATTCGACAGGTCCTTGGTATAGCAGTTGATGTTACCGAACGAAAAGAATTTGAAGAGATGCTGAAACGGCGTACCAGTGAGCTCGCTTCATCAAACAACGAGCTGGAAGCATTTTCCTATTCCGTTTCCCACGATCTTCGTTCTCCACTGCATACTTTAAAAGGATTTACTGAGTTGTTGTTTGAGGATTATGAATCGAAACTGGATGAAACCGCAAGAGATTACCTGCGGAGAATTGTAAATAGTGCCAATAAGATGAACGCGCTTATCAATGATATGCTAAGACTTTCACGAATTTCGCGTCAGGATATTTCCATGCAGGAAATAAACCTGAGTATGCTGGCCCGCGAGATTATTGATGAGTTGTCAGAGCAGCATCCGGAAAGGCATGTTGAAGTGATTATTCATGATAAATTAAAAATAAAAGGTGATAAGCAACTTCTTAAAATTGCGTTAATGAATCTTCTGGGAAATGCATGGAAATACACTTCAAAAACAACGGAACCTCGTATAGAATTCGGCAGTTGTCAACAAAATAATAAAACAGTTTTCTTTATACACGATAATGGTGCCGGTTTTCCTATGGAACAGGCTGATAAACTGTTTACACCGTTCCAGCGGTTGCACCCGGAAGGTGAGTTTTCCGGTACAGGTATTGGTTTGCCGATTGTAGAACGGGTGATAAGACGTCATGATGGGAAAATATGGGCAGAAGCTGAATTGAATAAGGGAGCGACCTTCTTTTTCACATTAGATGAAAATATTGAAAATACAAATGATAACAACAGGCGCTCAGGGAGTGTTAAGAATTTATAAAAAGTTCTAATCATGTTCACCAAACGGATTAATCCCGATTTTAAAGCAAAATATAGATAATCATAGTTAAGCCCAATAAGAAAAATGTTTGAACCGCAGATTGTACCTGATAAGAATGATTAAAACGATGATTAACTTTATTTGATTGTATTCTGATTTCTCTGTAAATCGGGATTGTTCACAGGTTTTCATACGCCCCAAACAGGAGTTTAAGAGCTGCAAAAGACTATCGCGGGGGTCGTGTGCGTTTTCAGCGGTCCAGATGATCAAAAACTTTAAAAAATGCTGTTAAGAGCTGCGATGGGTCTCGAGAGGCACACAATAGAGATCTGGCCTATGATGTATTTTTAAAAAACCTATTTCGTTTGGAGCTTCATATCAGGTCAAACAGATTACATTTTCAACAATTTATTATACATTATTCAAAAATCAAATTGGATTTTAATAATGTATGAAAATCAGTAAAAAATATCATGCCTAAACCTGCTACTTATGACAGGCAAACAAAATAACCAAGATATTATAGGATATTTGATCGGATAAATGCTGCAAAAACAGCAAAAATCAGCTATCGATTATTCATTTTCTGTATTTCATCCACATTTTCCTTATTTTATCAACCTTTTAGAAATGTAAAACATTATTCAGATTAAATCACCGGTTTCAGGTTACCTTTTTAAACAGACGATTAAAAATACCAGATCTTAAAAAGGAGGTATTATGAAAAGTATTATTAATTCATGGGTTGCCACAAAAAATCTTATAAAAGGAGGAATGATGAAACACAGGTTAAATCTGTTGGTACTTTGCTGTGCATTTCTGGTAATCAACTGCGGTTTACAGCTTAAATCAATGGGTGGAGATTCACCTTTTGAGAAATCAGACGAGCCACAGCTTGATCCAGATAAATACTGGGATGAAAGGCGGGAAACTGTGGATGCACCCCAGGGGGCTCAACCCGATGTCGAAACTGAAATCAGTATCCTGAAAGGAAAATTTGTCCCAGGCGGATTTGCCTATGTTTATGGGGGTAAAACAGCTTGCAGGATGCAGCCTGGCACAAAAGGAGAAGATATTCTGGCATGCTATATGGATAATAAAGATTATTCAGGTGTAACCATATCTTTGGGACAGGGTAAAAATATAGACTTTACCTCTTTTCGAAAAAAAGGAACTGCTGGGATAGCTTTCTGGGCAAAAACAGGGCCGGGAGTTAAAACAATCTGCTTTGGTATTATAGATGATGACAGTGATGGTAAAAAGGTACAATCAAAAGTCATTCTAAACGATTATGGTCAAATCGATACTGCATGGAATTACTTTATGATTCCGATCAGAAAGTTTCAGGATAAGGGACTGTACTGGGATGCACCTGCAAGCAGGGAGATAATAAACGAAATGGACTGGTCGAAAATCAATGAAATCCGGTTTTCTGTTAACAGACATGAAAACAGGGTAGAAAGCAATCAGCCGGTTATTCTTTATGTTCATGATATATCTATAATAAAGGAGATCCCGGGATATGTAAATCCTGATGACTACTGGAATGCTTTCCGGTCGGATAAACCTGATTATCTCCTGCACGATTTTGATTCGGAAACAGATCGCAATTGGCTTACTTCCAGTGATTCCAAATCCAGTATAAGTGTAGAGTTTATAAAATCAACTTTAGCAGAGGGAGAAGGTGATGCGCTTGCGATTACCTATAAGCTGACCGGCTGGTGTGACGCGGTATATAGCTATCTGGATAATAATCGCAAAACAGAGGATCGTGACTGGTTCGGGCATTGGGGAATCAAATTTGATGTGTTTACAGAGCGTCCTTACCAGCCATTTAATCTTCAGGTTCAGGATGGCAGTAATGAGTTATTCATAGCCACTGCGGGTGCTTCACGTGGCTGGTCTGAGGTAATTGTTCCATTCAAAGATTTCTATAAATTTCCATATTATCAGCCGCCCGAAGCAGAACATAACGGAGTTTTTGATCTCAAAGATGTAGTATCCCTGGATTTCAAACCATCAGGCGAAGGTACAAGGCATACATTTTTAATAGATAATGTCAGACTGACTAACGACAGGGAGGTAAAAAAGGTAAAAGCTCCGGAACTGGTTGAAGTTACTGTTGACGGTTTACCCGGGGATGTTGTAACCGAAAAGATTCATGAAGGTATTTTCGGGATTAATGCTACTACATGGGATGGAGATCTGCTTCATGATGAAACTGCCAGACTGGTAAAAGAAGTGAATCACAATGTAATCCGTTTTCCCGGAGGTCTTACTTCCGATGAATATCACTGGAAAGAAGCATTGTCTAAAGATAATTCATTGGTTGGTACAGATGAATTTCTGGATTTCTGTAAAAGAAGTGGCAATTCAGGGATGATTACTGTTAACTTCGGATCAGGTACTTTACAGGAAGCCGCAGATTGGGTTCGTTATACCAATATAGAGAAAAAGGCAAATGTCAGATACTGGGAAATAGGCAATGAACTGTATGGTGATTGGCATTCATTTAACTGTTCGGCAGAAGAGTACGGAAAACGCGCAAGGGAATATATAAAAGCGATGAAAGCGGTAGATCCGCATATCCATGTTACGGTTGTATGGATGCTTGCAGGTGACTGGAATAAAACAGTATTTGAGTATACAAGAGATATCGTTGATGGTGTCAATGTTCATCATTATCCCCAGGAATCCGGTCAGGAAAATGATGCCGGTCTTCTGGGATCTCCGCAGTCGCTGGATGATATTATCCCTGATATCAGAAGTCAGCTTAAAGAGTTTGGTGAACCCGGCAAAGAATATCAGATCTGGCTAACAGAATGGAATTCTGTAGATTTCAGGCCAGGTCCTCAGATATTGTCAATAGTTAACGCAGTTTTTGTTGCTGATTATCTTGGTATGCTGACAAGGCACAACATAGAACATGCTTCCTACTGGAATATCCATAATAATATTATGGAACAGGGCGGCGATTATGGTTATCTATCCCGTACCAATGCACCTGATGGCAGTAATACACGCAGACCTTCATACTGGAGCTTTCAGATGGCAAGTAAGTGTCTTGGCAGGGGAGCACTTCTTGAATCGACAAGCAATGATTTACATGTTACAAGCTATCTTTCACGTGATAATGGATCGATGTCTCTGATGCTCATAAACAAATACCCGGAAACAAGGGCTGAGACAACTGTTTCTGTGCCAGGGTTTGAAGGGAAAGCTACACTGAGGCAGCTTCGAAAAGACAATGCTTCAAAGGGACCGGAAGTTGGAAACATAAATGTAAAAGAAGGTATGAGGATAACACTTCCGGCTTATTCTGTAACCACGATAATGCTTGACTGACCTTTATATTTGAGGGATTGTTTTTACAATGCAACTATTTTAAGACAAGCATTTTTTAAATATGCTTTAAATAAAACACTTTTGTCCTTAACGATAAAAGTGTTTTTATTATCTGCAGGAAGATAAATTTGTGAAATTACTCCAGTTACAGCATCTGAAACTTACCATGTATTTCTGTCTCTCTTGTGAAAAAAAATTGCAGTAGTCATGAATGATACCTGTATAACACATATCATAAGTGCTTACCACCTCAGGAGTTGAATCTCCATAAAGATCTGCGACACCGATGTTTTGATTGTAGCCACCAAATTCGTTACATTCTTTACACTTATTCACCTGTGGCCAACCCTGGATATTTTAGTGAGATTCATGGTTCAATTCACCTTAAAAAAGAAGCTCTTTTAATATATTATATATACCTGTATTAAATAAATCAGTTGAGCAGATTGCAAATCCCGATTAGTTAGTAAAAATGTAACTACTGTTGCAAATAGACTTTTTTTTCTATAATCTTGTTGCTTTAAAATGCACATGGAAAATATTACACTTCGACATAAAACTGAATTCAATGATTATTCGTCACTAATTATTGAATTTAAGATGAGACTACGATATAATAAAATCAAATTCAAACGTCTGTTTGTTTAACAGGACACTTCTCAACAGAATAAATCTGAATATTTAAAACGAAGTGGATATTATTTTAAAAGGATAAGTAAAATGATCCATAAGATTCTTATCGTTGATGATTCTCCTGTCGCCCGGAAAATGTTAAAATCTTGCTTGCCGAAGGATAGAGAATTGGATATTTATGAAGCATCAAACGGTGAAGAAGGAATAGAAATATTTAAAAAAGTAACTCCGGATTTAACCTTTTTAGATCTTACAATGCCTGTTCTCGATGGGTATAAAACTATCCCCCTGCTTAAGCAACTTGATTCTGATGTTGTGATAATTGTCCTGACCGCAGATGTTCAACCCAAGTCTATAAGTCAGGTGTTATCTCTGGGTGCCTTTACGCTCTTAAAAAAACCAGCTACATCACAGTCTATTCAGGACGCATTAAAACAAGCAGAAATTAAAATTTAAAATTTGGCGAATTAAAAAATGAATCAAAGCAATATTGTTATTTCCGATTATCAAAAGGATATTTTACAAGAACTGATGAATATCGCTTTTGGCAATGCTACTGCTGATCTGACAAATATAATAGATATACATATTGAACTCAGCGTTCCTGATATAGAACTTTTGGCTATCAGGGAATTACCGGAATATATATCTGAAACTATAGATACTTATTCCGAAACGGTCATAATCAATCAGAAGTTTTTGGGAGATTTTAAAGGGTCCGGACTTTTCGTGTTTCCCAGTAGCTCAGGGCATGATCTATCAGCACTATTTGAGGAGTCCGGGTTTGAATGCAGCCAGTTATCAGGTTCATCTTTGAAAATAGAGATAGTGATGGAAATAGGTAACATTCTTATAGGTGCATGTGTGGGTAAAATAAGCGAACTTTTAAATACATCAGTTATCTACTCCCCACCTCAGGCAATTTTCGTGAAAGAAAATAAGTACGATTCACTTGTTAACTTATTCGATTCATCACAATCCGTCATTGTCATGAAAACGCGATTTCAACAAAAAAAAGGTGAAGGATTTATATTGATAATAACTGATCAGGATTCACTAGACTGGTTAAAAGATGCATTAGACAAATTTATGGAGGCTTATCAATGATTTTTGCCCAGATATTTGATATGATCAGCGTGGGCATTGTAGTTATTGATAAAGAATTGAATGTCGAAAAATGGAATCGCTGGATGGAAACCCATAGTAAAATAGCATCTGAAAATATTATTGGTCATTCCATTTTTGAACATTTTCCTCAACTGGAAACCAAATGGTTTATACGATCATGCAAATCGGTTTTTGCCTTTGGTAATTTCCTTTTTTTCTCTCAAAAACTTCACGGATATATTTTCCCATTTATGAACAGCTTTACTTTTTGTACAGAATTCTCCTGCATGCAGCAAAACGCATCTATGGGGCCACTACGAGATGAAAATAATCAAATTAATCATCTATACATAATGGTAAATGATGTCACAGAAATAGCCTCTTATGAAAAAAAACTTATAGAAATAAATACCCGGGATCCTTTAACTGAGGTATATAACCGCCGTTTTCTGAGCAATCGTCTTCAAGAGGAGATCGAGCGATTCAAACGTTATGGTCGTCCGTTTAGCATTATTCTTCAGGACATCGACCATTTCAAAAAAATAAATGATACTTACGGACATATCTGTGGTGATTTTATCCTGAAAAAGTTTGCGCATCTGAATTCAGAAAGATTACGTAGTGTAGATATATATACCCGTTATGGTGGTGAAGAATTTTGTTGTATTCTTCCGGAAACCCGCCTTGAATCTGCATATAAACTAGCAGAAGATTTACGTGTTACGATAGAGAAACAATTATTTGAATTCGAAGGAAATAAATTTAATATCACAATGAGTCAGGGTGCAGTAGAAATAACGTTGGGGGTTTCAAATGCAGAACAACTTTTAAAATCTGCAGATGAACTTTTATACGAAGCTAAAAATACCGGACGCAACAAAATAGCAGCCCGGATTACAGAAATGTAAGTAAACAAATAGTTTTAATCCAGATACCAGCACGAAGAGATCCCTGATACTTTATACAAAATAGAAGTATTGTTCAATGTTTAAGCATTAAAGGAATGTCCAGGTGCATGCCCATACGGATTCCTCCTGTCAGGTCTCCTGTGTCCAGATTCTTTTTTTCTTCAGAGCCATTAGTTGTTTCGTTTTTTGATTTTTTCCCTTTAAAAAGTATCGGAATCACACCATCCAGTTCAAGCGAAAAATTAGTGGTAAAAATTTTCAAAGGAACAGATATCCGGGGTGTAAAAAAAAGACCATTTACATCCATAAGTTGTTTTTTGCCAAGATCTTCATATCTGGGAAAAAGTATCACAGTTTCTCTCTTTTTTATACCACATTCAACACTTACAGTAAAATAACGAATTCCCAATTCTAAAATAAAAGTATAATTATTGTAAATAAAAGCCTTACTCGCTGTGCATCCAATATCTGAGTACAAAAACGAGGCATTATAAAAACGATAGTTTACAGGCTGGAATATGGTCCATTCAGAAAAAGGTGCAAGATTGAGAAAGCCGGTTGGTGAATGTAAAGAAAAAAGTGATCCATGTCCCTTGAATTCAAATTTCATATTGTCCTTTATACCGCATGATACATTAACAGTTTGTAAACGAATGGAATCTGCCAGAAAAAAATTCATTCCATCAGTATTTTTCGTATAACCTTCACACAATCCACCACCAAGACTTGCTTCTGTTGACCAATTCAGATTACTCCGTTTCAAGGCAGTAGTTCCGCTGTGTCTCACACGATAAAGGTTCATTCCCAGGTCTACAGGCATCGAGGATTTCAACTCATTTTCCGGATTACTTCTTATTGCATCAGCAGAAAAATCAAGAGAAAGGATTATATTTTCAGCTTTAAAATCGGCTCCTGTGCCTGCTCGATAAGAATAAAGAACCAGAGGGAATGTTCTATAGCTTTCTGTGCGGCTGTTTTTAATTAATTTTGTTGTACCAGTAATTAAAGGCTGTTTTTCAAGGTTAACCCTGAACGTAAAAGGCGACAGCATTGCATTTGCATACAAACCGGAATACAGGTTACCAAGTACCGAAAACCGTTTTTTTTCAAATGTTTTCAGTTTCATTTCTGAGTCATCGGGAAAAATCGCCCCAAGAAGTATTCCAGTATTAAGTTGCCTGGCAGCCAACCACAGGGATGTTTCAAGGCGATGACTTTTCATGTAAGAACAGGTGCTGTATCTTGTACTGTCGATCCTTACTGCACCTTCATATTTGTTGTATTTGTAACTTGTTCTGGAACGTAATTTTTCATTTCCCCATTGAATTCTGGCACCTCCATTCATGATATCCAGAAATGAATTGAAATTATCATTATCAGAACGTTTTTTTTCTTTAATTAATGGGGAATAGGAAATATCAGTTTCAGCAAAAAAATTCTGACCAGGTAAAGTGTTCTGTGTGGATTCCAGTGTCAATCCCGACAGAATATCTATCAAAAGACAATCTGAAGCCATAACAGGAAATGGAATCAAAATGAAAACAAGAAGACCGGATAAAAGAATACCCGGTCTTTTAAAATTTAAAGCAGCTTGTATCATCAGTCATAGAACCTGGAACAAAAATCTATCCAGTCAGATCTGTCTTCCATCTTCGGGAAGAGTCCGTTTATTGTATAATCATTAAAGTATGGAAAATATTTTTCGAGGGCTTGTTGATCATTGAATATTTCTTCTATCATTTCAAATGTTATATCATTGCCATCGTCATCAACAAGTGAATAAGACATACAACTTACAGTCGAATCGATAACGATACAATAGGAAAAATAATTATTCAAAATTACTTCCTTGTTTCCCCATTCGTCATTTGTAATTGAAGCTATTTTTGATTCAGGAATATCAATAACATCATTTTCATATACATAAAAGCTGTTATCATCGGTGCTATACTTGTCCCTAACGGATGTCATTGAGACGTATCTATCGTCACCTTTGAGCAATCTGTGTTTTGGGTAAAGCGTACGAAGATCCTCCACAGGATTAGTAAACCAGTTTGACAGGTTTACAGTCATCGTTATATCATACCCGTCAATAGTTTCGCTGAATGTATACTCATTAGTCAAAATATCGGTAATGAAATCCATAAGTGAGCCAGGCGACTTAAAATGTTTCGCCAAATCGGAGCTGAAACCTTCTTCTATCATTCCTGTACTGAAATCAGCCATATCTTCTTCAAAATCAAATATTCCCCCGCCTGTTATCAGATCATCTTCCTGATCATCACTTTCACTTTTTATTGACTCAATTCCTGTTTTGACAAGCTGCGGGACAGCTAGCAGGTCTTCATAAACGGCTTCGTGGTTTTCCCGACGGATACACAAAAAACCCGATCTCTTAAGATTGTATTGCATAACATCACAAAGGGGTTCTGTGTATTTAGTAACATCGTATACCCAGATTTCATGAAGCGTATCACCTTTTAAGCGATAAACACAACGGCCCTCGGTATAGTTATCATATAAATTATCTATCCATTTTATCGTACTTGAACCGTCAGGAGAATATAAATCCATATCATAAGTGATAAAGAAACCTAAAGCTGCACGAACCAGACGAATACCTGCTTCAAACATGTAAATGTCACCGACATCCAGTTCGAAGTTTTCGTCAAAAGCATTCAGATTGATTGATACGTTATTAGACTCCAACCGTTTACATGCTGATACAACTTCATTTAACCGCGGTATAATATCGTCTTCAACAATTCCTTGTATAAAGTTGATTGTAATGAATGCAGGAAAGGATGGTTTTTTGGTTTGAGCTACCAGAATCTTTGGTGATTCTGCCAAAAGCACTCGTCCCAAACCCTGGATCCCGAACTTCTGGAAACTTTTTGCGAAAATATTTTTTGAAGTTGACGAAAAAACAGCATTTGTTTTGGCAAGTGAAGATTTCTTTGAATTCCTCGATTTCCTTTTGGCCAGAATGTCTGTCCGGTTTTTTACGTAATAGTCTACATATTCAGGATCTTCATAATAATATTCATCTACAGCTTTGATATATGCATCCATGGAATCAATAGCCATTTTAAGCGAATTACTGGTATTGAGCGCACAGACAGCAGATACAATATAACCAATATTAGCCTTTTCATTGTCTGGTTTTTGGGATACTGCAGTAGCAAATCCCTTTCTAAGGGATTCAAAATCCTTGTTGAAAAAATCATTATGATCTTCAGCTTCTTCAAGAGTTTCCACCCGTTTTACAAGAAGACTGAACATCGAATCAATTCCGTTACTGCTGACATCCGCATCCGGATCACCATTTTCAGGAAGGTCTTCGGGATCACTTGTTATTTCAGTAGGATCTTTTTGTTCCTTATAACCCTCATCCTCATTTTCATCTTCCGATTTAGTAGGAAAACAGGATTGAAAAACAACAAGACATGCCGCAAAGATGCATGTCAGGAAAAGACGAGAGATGTGTGTCATAGCTACTCCTTTGAAAAATGATAATTAAGCCGAAACCTGAACAGAAATATCTTACATACAATAAATTCACAGGCTTATTGAACAGAACAATTTATAGTAATGTCTGTAAAACAGATCACATAAAAAAAGAAACATTTATTCGGGAATAAATGGTCCGAAAAATGCCTGGTCAGGAGCATTTTCGCCAGAATCATTTAAACAGATCGGGTGCGAGCTGTTCCTGATCAATAATCAAGATTTAATATATAATGAATTGAAATAATTTTCAACTCAATTTTGGTGCACGGGTGAAGAAAAGTATGACAGATAAACTACCCTTTTTACACTATTTGCCTGGATCATCTCCGCGGTATATAGTAAAGGTAAACGGTAATTATAGTCAGATTCAAAATCAAAACCAGCCAGTTGTTTCCATATATATAAAGGACAGATCTCTTAAGCTGAAATAAACCAGTCCTGCTAAAAAGATCAATCCTCTCCGACAAATTTGCAGACACAACTCTGTTTTATCGAAGTTTTACTGTTTTAGAAATAAACTGCTTTTCCGATTTATTACCGGTTGTTTTTATAAGCATTAATGTTGATGATTGACCATTCAAACCACTGATACCGGATGTCTTAATTGAACGCACCATCCTGCCAGACAAATCAAAAGACTTTGGATTCGAATATGCATTTTGGACCAATATTGAAGATCTCTTTTCTGCCTGGTATACAACAGGCACCGGGTCCCACCAGTCATCTGTGAAATCCATTGCCAGCCATCTGAGCGCACAATTAGTACCGATTTTTTTCATGCTGGGAGTATCGTAGTGAGCTATGTCTGATAAGTTATAATCAATAATCTTTGTCGTGTCACAGTTATGAAGTTTCTCAGCTACTGCAATCTCTGCCTCATGAACTATGTCGATAAATTGCCAAATATTATTTTGTCCCTGGGAAATCATCGGAATGATTACAGGAAGAGAATCATCTTCAGCCATTTCACGAATATCTTTTATCAGGTTTGTAAGATTCACCTCATATTTATCGGCAAGGTCCTTGTTATTCATGGCATCAAATTCTCCCTGATGCCATATAAAGCCGGCCCATTTTGGGGTATATAATGATGTATCAAACGCATCATTGAACGACTCCAGCGCCTCACCAATATGTTTCATCATGTTTCCGTATAATGTACCAGGCCCGCCAGAACTTGGCGGCAGCCATCCGCCAGACTGACCAAGATATGTACCCGACATAGCATTCTTAATAAATGCCATCTTTTTATCTGGCATAGAAT
>Ga0209723_1001530_pt1 | contig 35435 bp, 25 predicted proteins | sample BiotimSIPDNA_2_FD_185750 | JGI IMG/M metagenome (GOLD analysis project Ga0209723, IMG submission 185750) | Anaerobic biogas reactor microbial communites from Washington, USA - Biogas_R2 time_0 SIP DNA (SPAdes) (version 2) | ecosystem: Engineered > Bioreactor > Anaerobic > Unclassified | place... | reverse complement strand
CCATCGCGCGCGTTTTAGATTGCACACGCGTTCCCCGAAACGCTCCCAGGCGCAACTCAATCAACTCGCGCAGCGATGGAAAACGCTGCCACCGATTGATAGTTCGTAGCAACTTATGCGGTATTGCGAATATTCAGACGCCGAAAGATACGGGAGTTCTTGGGAAAATTACGCTCGGCAAAATAGTTTTCCTAATCTTTGTTATACTTGGTTTCCTTTGTGTCATTTACTCTTTCATAGCGTTTTACGTGTCCAGATAGTGAGTATAAGTTATCACGAAGGATGTTGGTGGGAGCCGTAACGATATGAGCGTAGCTATCATCGTCGCCGGGCATGTATGCCTGGACGTGATTCCGACGCTGCCCGAAAACTGCCGCGACCTGGCAACGTGGCTCGTGCCGGGTGGATTGGTCAACGTGGGACCGATGACGATTTCGACGGGCGGCGCGGTTTCCAACACCGGACTGGCGCTGCACCGGTTGGGCGTTCCGGTGCGCTTGATGGGCAAAGTCGGCGACGACACCTTCGGGCGGGCAACGCTCGACGTGTTCCGCGGTCACGATCCCGCGTTGGCCGAAGGGATGCTGGTCGCGGCGGCTGAGCCCAGCTCGTACACGCTCATTTTCAGTTCTCCCAACATCGACCGCACTTTCCTGCACTATCCCGGCCCCAACGACACCTTCTGCGCCGCCGATGTCCCCGACGATGCGCTGACCGATGCGCGTATTTTTCACTTCGGTTATCCCACGTTGATGCGCAGTTTCTATCAGGATGATGGGCAGGAGTTCGAGATGCTGCTCCGGCGTGTCAAGACGCATGGTCTGGTTACGTCGCTCGACGTGAGCCGGCCCGATCCCCATGCCGAAGCCGGAAAAGTCGACTGGCCTGCGTGGCTGGCGCGTGTCCTTCCGCAGGTGGATGTGTTCTTGCCGAGTGTGGAAGAAGCGCTGCTGATGGTAGACCCGGCCCGTTACGCTGCTCTGGAAGAGAACGGCGAGGTCCTTCCTCAGGTGGATGGCGATTTGTTAAGTGATTTGGCCGGGCAGTTGATGGGATGGGGCGTTGCCGTCGCCGGATTGAAGCTGGGCAGCCAGGGCATCTACCTGCGCACCACGCCCGATGCGGCGCGGTTGGCAGTCCTGGTAGAACGCCTGGGCCTCAAAGCGCGCGCGTGGCTTAACCGCGAACTGCTCGCTCCGGCGTTCAGCGCCAACCTCGTCGGCACGACGGGCGCGGGTGATTGTGCCATTGCCGGATTTCTGACCGGATTGCTCAACCGCTTGTCGCCGGAGGCCGTGTTGACCGGGGCCGTCGCGGTGGGCGCGTGCAACGTCGAGGTGGCAGATGCGGTGAGCGGCGTGCCATCGTGGGAAGTTGTGCAGCAGCGCATCGAGGCCGGCTGGGTGCAATTGCCGATCACGCTCAAGCTGCCGGGTTGGGGCTGGAACGTCGGCCAAAGATTGTGGTTCAGCCCCCAGGATCATGGTGGGCAGTGGGCATTGGGGTGAGAGGGTGATAAGGTGACAGTGAGATTGGGTGAGTGAGCGTTATGAGCCATTCACCCATTCTTTTATTCGCTGATTCGCAATTCTGGAGGTCACTATGAAGATGAACGAACCTCGTAACCGTTTGATTGGGAGTATGCCCAAGATCGGCATTCGCCCGGCGATCGATGGACGGCGGCGTGGGGTGCGCGAGGCGTTGGAGGCGCAGACGATGGGCATGGCGCAGGCCGTCGCGGCGTTCTTGAGTGAGAATTTGCGCCACCCGAATGGCCTGCCCGTCGAGTGCGTCATCGCCGATACGTGCATCGGCGGCGTGGCAGAGGCGGCGCAGACTGCAGAGAAGTTCGCGCGGGCGGGTGTCGGCGTCTCGTTGACGGTGACGCCGTGCTGGTGCTATGGCGCGGAGACGATGGACATGGATCCGCTCGTCCCCAAGGCTGTGTGGGGCTTCAACGGCACCGAGCGGCCCGGCGCGGTCTACCTGGCGGCGGTGATGTCGGCGCACACGCAGAAGGGCTTGCCCGCCTTCAGCATCTACGGGCGCGACGTACAGGATATCGGCGACGACAGCATCCCCGAGGACGTGCGGGAGAAACTGCTGCGCTTTGCGAAAGCTGGCCTGGCCGTGGCGCAGATGCGCGGCGAGTCTTATCTGGCGATGGGCGGCGTCTCGATGGGCATCGCTGGCTCGATTGTTGAGCCGTGGCTGTTCGAGCAGTACCTCGGCATGCGTGCGGAATTTGTGGATATGTCGGAGTTCGTTCGCCGCTTCGAAGAGCACATCTACGATCCGGTGGAGTTCGAGCACGCGCTGGCCTGGGCCAAGGCCAACTGTCCCGAAGGCGTGGATCGCAATCCGCCGGAAAAGCAGCACAGCCGCGCGCAAAAGGACAAGGATTGGGAACTGTCGGTGAAAATGGCGCTGATCGCCCGCGACTTGATGGTGGGCAATCCGCGTCTGGCGGAATTGGGCTACGCGGAAGAGGCGCTGGGCCACAATGCCATCGCTGGCGGCTTCCAGGGGCAGCGCCAGTGGACCGATCACTTCCCCAACGGCGACTTTATGGAGGCGATCCTCGACTCGTCCTTCGACTGGAACGGCATCCGCCAGCCCTACATCGTCGCCACGGAAAACGACGCGCTCAACGGCATTTCGATGCTCTTCGGGCACTTGCTCACCGGCGCGGCGCAGATGTTCTCCGACGTGCGTACCTACTGGAGTCCGGAGGCTGTCAAGCGTGTGACCGGCTACGACCTGACCGGCGACGCAGCGGACGGCTTCCTGCACCTCATCAACTCCGGCCCGACGGCGCTAGACGCGACCGGGCAGCAGGAGCGCGATGGCAAGCCCGTGATGAAGCCCTACTGGGAAATCACGCCGGACGAAGTGGCGCGGTGTCTCAAGGCAACGACGTGGCATCCGGGCAACGTCGAGTACTTCCGGGGCGGCGGCTGGTCGACGCACTTCGTCACGCGCGGCGGTATGCCGGTGACGATGTCACGCCTCAATCTGGTGAAGGGACTTGGGCCGGTGCTGCAACTGGCGGAAGGCGTCATCGTCGAACTGCCGCAGGAAGTCCACGATAAACTCGATCTGCGCACCGATCCGACGTGGCCGACGACGTGGTTTGTGCCGCGCGTCACGGGCAGCGGGCCGTTCCGCGACGTGTATACGGTGATGTACAATTGGGGCGCCAACCACGGCGCGATCAGTTATGGCCACATCGGCGCGGATTTGTTGACGCTGGCGTCGATGCTGCGCATTCCCGTCTCGATGCACAACGTCCCGGAGGAACAGGTCTTCCGCCCGGCGACGTGGAGCGCGTTCGGCGCGCTGGAACCGCAAGGCGCCGACTACCGCGCCTGCGCCAACTTTGGCCCGCTCTATGGCTAAAGAGGCAGGAGGCAAGATGCAAGAGGTAGGATAAAAAATCTTGCATCTTGCATCCTTTAAGCAGGGGTAAACTAACAGTTTGCGTTACAAGCGCTATTTTCAGGGAGGCTTTCTAATGAATCATAGTGAAAAGTTGACCGGTCCGTGGCGGACAATCCACGGTGCAATTTGGTTGATCGGCCTGGCAATTCTGTTTTGGAAAGGGTGGTTCTGGCCCGGGATTCTGGTATTGGTCGCGTTGAGCGGTATCCTGGAGGCGGTGATTCAGATGGCTGTTCCCGCTGCTGTCGCGCCGACATATCGCGAGCATCGCCTGGAGCTGTTGCCACATTCCTGCCCGAAATGCAATGCCCCGATCAGCGGCGACGATGTGCGCTGGACCGGTCCTCAATCGGCCGATTGCCCGTATTGTGGCGCAAATCTGCCGATGAAAGAGCCGGTGTCGTAAGGACAAGGGATGGACGTGGTGAGCAAGGCATCGCCGCTGCGCGTTATCAACAGCGTCGCGCCGATTCGCATTTGCGACAACGGCGGCTGGACGGACACCTGGTTCGCCGAGCACGGCAAAATCTTCAACATCGGCGTGTATCCCAACGTCGAAGTGCAGATCGAGGTGTTCCCCTACGAGCGAGGGACGGAGCGCATCGTGCTCTACGCGGAGAACTACGGCGAGCGGTTCGCCGTCCACCCGGATGCGCCCGGCTACGAGCGTCACCCACTGTTGGAAGCGGCGATCGAGCGGATGGGTGTGCCGCAAGCGTATGCCATTCAGGCGACGATCTATTCCGAAGCGCCGAGCGGCTGTTCCACCGGCACCTCGGCGGCAGTTTCCGTCGCGTTGATCGGCGCGCTGGACCGGCTCACACCGGGGCAGATGACGCCGCACGAGGTAGCGAACACCGCGCACGCCGTCGAGGTGGAGATGCTCAGACAACAGTCGGGCGTGCAGGATCAACTATGCTCGGCCTACGGCGGCATCAACTTCATCGAAGTCTACAAGTACCCGTACTCGTCCGTGTCGCCAATCCAGGTGCCGAATGCGACCTGGTGGGAACTAGAACGGCGGCTGGCGTTGATCTTCTTGGGCAAATCGCACGTCTCGTCGCACGTTCACGAGAAAGTCATTGCGGAATTGGAGAATGAGGGGCCGGAGTGCCAGCGTCTGCAAGACCTGCGGGTGACGGCGGAGAAATCGCGGGATGCGGTCTATGCGGGAAACTTCCCGGCGCTAGGCCAGGCGATGATCGAGAACACGGAAGCGCAAGGGCGACTGCATCCCGACCTGATCAGCCAGGACGCGTGGCAGGTGATCGAGATCGCCCAAAGCTACGGTGCGCTCGGCTGGAAGGTCAACGGCGCGGGAGGCGAGGGTGGTTCGATCACACTGCTCTGTCCGGCGCTCTCCTACACCAAACGCGAAATGCTGCGTGCCATCGAGGCGGCAAATCCGCTGTACAAGCATATCCCGATCTACCTGAGCCGCTACGGGCTGCGGATTTGGGAACAGGGCGCTGCATAACGGGGGATGTTGAAACGAAAGTGTAGTCTTTTGTTAAAGACCGCCAAACAAACAAAGCCCTTCGAGTTGCAATTCAGCCCGAAGGGCTTCGTTCTTTCAGCACGGGGCTTGAGCCTTGTGCTTCGTTGCGCGGCATCTCCCGGCTGGCGACGACGTCAATCCCCGTATCCAGCGCGTTTGCCAGTACGACCTGGCCTATGGCCACGGGCGCTTCGAGTTCCACCTGGCGCAGCGCGTCCAGCAGCTCGAAGAGGCGCGGCTTGGGGAACGCGCTCGCAGTGTAAACCGGCACCAGCGGGTGAACGCCGCCTTTCACGCGCACGGTCGTCGCCGCCATGCGCCGTGGATCGGTCAACTCGCGGCGCACGTAGTCCTCGCCGCGTTTGCAGGTGTTGCCGTCCACGCTGAGCAGCGTTTCGCCCTCGCGGGTGACTTCTATCGAACACCCCATCGGGCAGGTGATGCAGATCATCTTCTCGGTAATGGGCATAGTCTACCCCTTTGTCTCGATGCAGCCGGTTTCGGCCATGATTTTGCGCAGCGCGGTGACGGCGATTTTCATCCCTTCCGCGCCGCTGAAGCCGCTGCTGTGTCCGGCGATCTTCAGATGCGGCTCCAACGCGAGCACGCCTTGGTAGCCGGACGCCTTGAGGTGTGTCAGCAGTTCCGGCAGTTGCCCATCGCCTTCTCCGGCGGGAACGACGTGACCATCGCTGAGCACCGCGTCCTTGATGTGGACATAGCCGATGAGGTGACCGACCATCGGCCAGCCGCGTCCGACGACGCGTTCCTCGCCCACCTGGACGAAGTTCGCCGAATCCCAAAGGAAACGCAGAGCCGGGTTATTCACGCCCTTGACCACGGCTTCGCAGCGCGCCAGCGTGTCGGTGACGATGCCCTTCTCGTTTTCGAGCAATAGCACGAAGCCCTCGCGCTCCGCCATTTCGGTCAGCTTTGCCAGACGCGCAGTCGCTTCTTCGACATAGTCATCGTAGTGTTCGTTCGTGCTGGTGTCGGGCGGATAGAAGGAGAACAGGCGCACGCGGCGGCAGCCGACGATCTCGCCGACCTGGAAGATGCGCGTGAGGTTGCCGATTTCATAGTCGATGGGTTCGGTAATGGGCGATTTGCCGATGGGACTGCCGAGGCAGGCCACCTGGATGCCGTGCGCGTCGCACAATTGCACAACTTGCGCTAGGTCATCATCTTCCATCCGCACGACGTTCTTGCCCCACGCGCCGCGCAGGTCGAGTCCACCGATGCCCAAAGCGTTGAGCGTCGTCAATTGTTCGGCCAAATCCGGCGCGATTTCGTCGCCAAAAGCACTAATCGTAAAGGTTGTGGTCATAAGATAACCTCCTGGAAAGTAGAGAATCATCAAATCATAGAATCAGCGAATCGAAGAATCAGTGAATGAAAGAATCGGCGACAGGGTCCCCTCTTATTCGCTGATTCACTCATTCTCCATTCGCCCATTCGCTCACTCTTTCTTCGCTCATTTTATTCCATTCCGCTCCAAGAGCAAAAGCGCCGTCAGCGCCGCCGTCCAGTGGTAATCGCGGATCGAGTCCATTTTGCGATAGATGTCGTAAGGCTCCCGGTGCGGACCTTTGCGGTCACACTGTGTCGGTGGGCGTTCGTCTTTGGCGTCGAAGAACTCGAAGAGCACGCCATAACGTTCGTAGTATGTGCCCACGTGACTGATGGTGAGATCGGCCAGCCAGTCGGCTTCCGCGTGACGCTTGTGGAAGCGTAATCCTTGGATGACGAGATAATTAAGGTTGATCCACGTTGCGCCACGCCACATATCCGTGGACCAGCGTGGATCGTTCACGGCGACGCTCGGGATGGGGAAGGCGGTGTTGAAGGTGTCCGGGTCTTTGAGACGACCGGTGAGTCTGTCGGTGCGATCTGCCGGAATATCCTCAAGGAGCAGCGGTAGGAAACCGGTCACCGCCATAACGGAAGAAAGATGACCCTCGAAATCGCGGTCGTAGTAAAAGCCACTCTCGTCATCCCACAACAGCGTGTGAATCGCGTGTCGTATGGCAGCGGCGCGCTCTTCCCACACGACGGCGCGTTCCGGTTCGCCGAGCGCGCGCCATAGCTGCGCGACGTAGGCCATATCGCGGGCCTGGAAGGTGGAGAAATCGACGGCGTCCAGCAGAATCGCCTCGTCGAAGCGCGGTGAGTTGTCCAGGCCCGATTCGCCGGAGCGGCACAGCGGATCGCCTTCGATGAACCATTCCAGCAGATGATTGCCGTTTTGATCGCGGTTGGCGAGGTTCCATTCCAGATAGCGTTCCAACTTAGGCAATGCTTCGTGGAGCCTCGCGCCATCTTGGTGCACCTTGTAGTTTTCCCACACGCCCCAGGCCAGGATGGGCGGTTGGGTGATACGCGACGTGCGTTCATCGGGGCCACTGAAGTGCGGGATCATCCCGTCCTCGCGCTGGGTGTCGAGCACCGCGAGGAGAAAGTCGGCAGCGACCTCCGGGGCAAAGCAGTTCATTGCCAGGCTGTGAAAGACCGAGTCCCACAACCACATGCGCTTGTGCGGGAAGCGATCCGGCGTGGACCAGGTCTGCCGGATGACACCTTCTGGAGCCAGCGTGTTGACGCGCATTACGCTGAAGCACTTTCTCAGCAAACGGTCGTCGCTAGCATGGGTCTGGGGAAGCTGACGGTAGCTTTCCAGGCGCGATCGAATCACAGCCGCGATGTCCAGTTTCCGGGCGGCCTTGCCGCGTTTCTCGGCTTCTTCTTGCGTTGTGCCGTAGCTGAAAACAAACCTCCCGTTGCCGATCTCAAGGTGCTCGTATTCGTTGCTGTCTTCATCCAGCCATACCAACGGCTTTAACTCAATGTGCGCGCCCTCTGGATAGAGACCGACGAGTGTGTGCCACGCGACGTAGGTGACGCACAGCCACCCGCCGGGCGTTTCTACGATGAGCACATCTCCGGTGGCAACTTTGACCACACTATCTTGGGGCGGACGGATTTCGAGGATGAAGCGCTCCGGTGTGTGAAACAGGAGGTCGTACTTTTCGGCGCCGAATGTCGCCATGAAACCTGTGTGCGAGTCGGTGTCCCCATCCAGGCCGGAAAAGGCAAACAGTGCGCCCTCGCCCCACACATCCGGCAACGCCAATGTGCTGATTTCGGAGACCAGGTCAACGATGTTGGTATCGTGAGATGTCATACGTTTTTCCCAACACGAAGACACAGAGGACACGGAGTTCTTATGCGTTGCTGGCAACGCCGTTCTCTGTGATCTCCGTATCTCTGTGGTTGAATTATCTCGGAACGACGGCGGCGGTCAACGACTTGGCCTGGCGCACGGCGTCGTAGTCGCGCCCGCGCAAGGTGAGGTTGACCATCTCGCCGGGACGGACGTAACGCTCGTTTTTGCTGGCAATCACCGTCTCGCCGTCGCGCACTTCGATGCGCACGGGTTGCTCCAGCGGGCGCGTCACCCGCATCTGCAACATCAACGTGTCCTCCGTCAGCGTCTCCGGGTTCACCTTGTGCGGCACAACATAGCGCACATTATCCCCGGCTTGCGTCGGCACGCCATTCGCCATTTGCCATTTGCCATTTGTTATTTGCTGCGCCGCCCGCTTCCCCGCCGTTATCCCCGCCTGCGTGACCCAATCCACCAGGTCGTAGACGTGAACGACGTTGCCCGCGGCGTAAATGCCCGGTACGTTCGTCTGGAAGCCGTCATCCACATACGGCCCGCCGGTGACGGGGTCGAGCGTCACACCGGCCTTGAGCGACAGTTCGTTCTCCGGGATGAGGCCCACGGAGAGCAACAGCGTGTCGCAGGGGATGATTTCCTCGGTGCCGGGGATCGGCTGCCAGCGTTCGTCCACCGCCACCGCTTCGACGGCCTCAACGCGGTTCTTGCCGATGATGCGCTTGACGGTGTGTGACAGGTGCAGCGGGATGTCGAAGTCCAGCAGACATTGGACGTAGTTGCGGCTCAGGCCGGTGAGGTAGGGCATCACTTCGAGCACGCCCTCGACCTTTGCGCCTTCGAAGGTGAGCCGCCGCGCCATAATCATGCCGATGTCGCCCGACCCGAGGATGACGAACCGCTTGCCGGGCATGTAGCCTTCGACGTTGACCCAGCGCTGCGCCGTCCCCGCCGTGTAGACGCCCGCCGGGCGCGGGCCGGGGAGCCGGATTTGTGCGCGGGTACGCTCGCGGCACCCCATCGCCATGATGATCGCCCGCGCGTGCAGTTCCAGCAGGCCGCCGCGTGAACTCGTGACGAAAATGCGCCGGTCGGGCGTCACGTCCAACACCATCGTGTCGAGCAGATACTCGACGCCGATGGCTTTTGCTTCGTCTGCGAAGCGCTGTGCGTAGCTGGGGCCGGGCAGGTCCTCCTTGAACGTCTCCAGGCCGAAGCCGCTGTGAATACATTGCAGCAAAATGCCGCCCAATTCGATGTCGCGTTCGAGCACGAGCACATCGTCCGCCCCGCCCTTTTTGGCCGCAATCGCCGCCGCCAATCCGCCGGGGCCGCTGCCGATAACGATAACGTCGTAAGTTGTTTTCATATCACGTCTCACGCTTTTGTTCTGCGATGTAAGAATTCGGAGCCTTCGCCTTTTTTGCTCACACTCAGCGGTGCTACGCCCAACTCGCGCGCCAGAATGTCCACCACGCGGGGCATGTCGAAGCCGCCCAGACAGCGCCCGGTGCCGAGCCACGTGCGGCGTTTGATGGCGTCGTAGGTGGTGGCGGGGATAGGCGCGTGGATTTCGGCGACGATCTCGCCTTCGGTGACGGTCTCGCAGCGGCAGATGACGCGCCCGTAGCGCGAGTCTTGTGCGATCAGCGCCGCCTGCGCCTTCCGGTCGAGGTGGCGGAAAACGGGGCGCGCCGGACGGATGGGGTTCCAGTCCGCCTTGACGCGCAAGTCCACGCCCGCGCCTTGCAGCAGCGCGACGACGCGCTCGGCGATAGCGGGTGCTGCGGTGAGTGCCGGCGATTCCATCCCGCCCAGATTGACGAAACCCGCCACATTCTCAGGAATCTCGATGATGAAATCTTTGTTGTACGGCGTGGCGCAGCCGATGCACGGTGCGTTGCCGCCGGGACGCAGCCCCGCGAACGTTGCAATCACGTCGCGCTGGCTGAGGCCGGGGACGAGCTTCTGCGCGCCGTCCCAGATTTCGCGCATCCCCTCGGCGGTGACGGCGACGTCGGTTTTGTCGGCGATCTCCTTGGCGTTGGGGCCGACCAGCGTGTTGCCGTGCAGCGTCGTGGTGACGAGAATGCCTTTGCTGACCTTGCTCGGCACGGGGAAGAGCACGTTGTTGATCTGCACCTTGATTCGATCCATCACGTAATACTCGCCGCGTCGTGGCGTGATGTGGAACTCCGGTCGCACCCCGGCCTTGTGCATCACCTCGTCGGCGAACAGTCCGGCGGCGTTGATGATCCAGCGGGCGTAAAAGTCGCCCTGATTCGTCTTCACACCGACGATTTTGGATGTTTCGCCGATTCCTTGATTCGCTGATTCGCTGATTCGCTGATTCGCTGATTCGCTATCCCAGATAAAATCCTCGAAGGCCGTGTTGAGGCGCAGTTCGACGCCGTTCATCACGGCGTTTTCGGCGGCGGCGATGGTCGCGGCCCAGGGATCGCAGATGCCGCCCGTGGGACAGTAGAGCGCGCCACTTACCTCGGCGTTGATCGATGGCTCGCGTTCGCGCATCGCTGCGCCGGAGATGATCTCCGTGGGGACGCCGCCTGCGTCGCCGCGCCGCTTCAGCTCATCCAACGCCGCCAGTTCCTCCGCGCCAATGGCGACGACGTAAGTGCCAGTCCGCGCGAAAGGAAACTGCAATTCGGCGGCGAGTTGATCCCACATCGCGTTGCCGGCGATGTTCATTTTTGCCTTGAGCGAGCCGGGCATCGCGTCGTAGCCGCCGTGGACGATGGCCGAGTTCGCCGCCGTCGCCCCGGTGCAGATGTCGGATTCCTTCTCGATCCATAAAATGTCGAGGTCATAGCGTGAGAGCGTGCGGGCGACCATCGATCCCACAATGCCCGCGCCGATGATGATGATGTCGTATTGTTGCATAACTACCTCTCCACCCAATCCAGCGTCCGCTGCACCGCTTTTTGCCAGCCCGCGTACAGCGCCACGCGTTTTTCCGCTGCCATCCCCGGCGCGAAGGTCCTGTCCACGCCCCAGTTTTGCCGCAGCGTGTCCAGGTCTTCCCAGAAACCCACGGCCAGCCCGGCGGCATAGGCCGCGCCGAGCGCCGTCGTCTCGGTGACGGTGGGGCGCACGACAGGGACGTCGAGTAAATCCGCCTGGAACTGCATCAGCAGCTCGTTGGCGACCATGCCCCCGTCCACCTTGAGCGAGGTGAGTGCGACGCCGGAGTCCTTCTCCATCGCTTCCAGCACGTCGCGGGTTTGGTAGGCAGTGGCTTCGAGCGCGGCGCGGCAGATGTGGTTCTTGGTGATGTAGCGCGTCAGCCCGACCATGACGCCGCGCGCGTCGCTGCGCCAGTAGGGTGCGAAGAGGCCGGAGAAGGCGGGGACGATGTACATCCCACCGGCATCCTCGACGTGCCGCGCCAGTTCTTCGATTTGCGGGGCGCGGTCGAAAAAGCCCAGGTTGTCGCGCAACCACTGCACCAGCGCGCCGGTGATGGCGATTGAGCCTTCCAGCGCATAGATGGCGGGCGCGTCACCGAACTTGTAACCCAGCGTGGTGAGCAGCCCGCTGGCCGAGGGGACGATCTCTGTGCCGGTGTTGAGCAGCATAAAGCAGCCCGTCCCGTAGGTGTTCTTGGCCTCGCCGGGCATGAAGCACGTCTGCCCGACGAGCGCCGCCTGCTGGTCGCCCAGGTTGCCGGTGACGGGCAAACTTTCGCCGAACGGTCCCTCTTTGCGCGTGAACCCATACGGACGAGGGGCGCTGGATGCGCGGATCTCCGGCAGCATCGAGCGCGGAATGTCCAATGTGCGCAGAATGTCCGCATCCCAATCCAGCGTCTTGAGGTCCATCAGCAGCGTCCGGCTGGCGTTGGTCACGTCGGTGATGTGCGCGCCGCCGTGCGGCCCGCCGGTGAGCCACCAGATCACCCACGTGTCGATGGTGCCGAAGAGTGCGTCGCCCTTCTCAGCAGCCGCGCGGACGGCGGGGACATTGTCCAGCATCCACTTGACCTTTGGCCCGGCGAAGTAGGTTGCCAGCGTTAGCCCGGTGACGGCGCGGAAGCGATCCTGCCCGCCCTCGAGCGCCAGCGCGTCGCAGATGCCTTTGGTGCGCGTGTCTTGCCAGACGATGGCGTTGTAGAGTGGCTGGCCCGTGCGCCGGTCCCAAACGAGCGTGGTCTCGCGCTGGTTGGTGATCCCCACGGCGGCGATGGCCCCGCTGGGGATGTTGCCCTGCGTCAGGGTCTGGCGGATGACGCGCTGCGTCTTCTCCCAGATTTCGAGCGGGTTGTGCTCCACCCAACCGGGCTGCGGGTAAATCTGCTCGTGTTCCTCGTAAGACCAGATGACAGGCCGTCCGCTGTGATCGAAGAGGATACAGCGCGTGCCGGTGGTGCCCTGGTCGATGGCGGCGATGTATTGTGTCACGAATACCTCCTGAAGTGATGGTGTTGAAACGTTATGGCGTCGCGACGAATATGAGATCGTCCACGAAAAGGCTGCTGATCTGCGATGAATCGGTCGATGCCGAGATGGTCAATGTGACGGTTAGCCCGGCATAGGCATTCAAGTCGAGGGTTTCCTCAGCCCAGCCATTTGTATTCTCAGGTAAACACAGCTCATAAGTCTTGATGAACGTATCGTTGATGCGAATCACACCGGAGTCAAAGGTGCAGGCGTCAACGGAATCGATCCAGTACCAGTAGTTCAGATAAGGTGTGCTGCTTGGAATTAATAGCTGTCGTTGGATGTAGGCGTTTTCGCCATTCTCTCCACCGAGCCATGAAGCCCAGGTGCCACTATGCGCTGTGACGCCACCCGCGAACGTGTTGCCGATCACCACCCGGCCCTTTGCGGAGTGCATGCTCCAGTAGGTGAGGCCGCTCTCGAAGTCGCCATTGTGGATGGAAGTGAAAGGGATCGGTGGCGTGTAGTTTTTCAACGTCAACGGCAGGTACACGTAACTGGTGACGATGACCGTCTTGGTTGTGCTCCACGGACTGCTCCCCACAGGCCCGGCAGCGCGGACGCGATAGTGCCACTGTCCGCCGGTTTGTTCGGTGACGGTGTAGATGGATTGTGCTCCCGCGTAAACAACGAGCGGGTTGGCAAAGTAAGGGTTGAGGCTCTCTTCCAGCGTGTAGACCGTCGCGCCGGATACATCCGGCCAATCTAGCACATAATCGCCATCGCGGTCATCACTGAGGATGGTGATGATTGGAGCTGACAGCGGGGCGGGATCGACGCTAGTGGAGACAGGCGTGCTCCACGGTCCAATCAGGGCACCATGGCGTGCACGCACGCGATAGTACCACGTTCCTTCCGGCTGCCCGGTGATGTTGTAGGCTGTGGATGAGCCGGCGTAGCGCGTGATGGGGTTCGAGAAGGTCGCCGTGGTATCTTGCACAAGTTCGTAGCTGTATGCGCCGGGCACAGCTGACCATTGGACGACGTAAGTATCGGCGTTGGTAGAATTGCCGATGGGTGTTATCACAGGCGCAGCGGGGAGCACGCTCGCGGATTGGACGTTGCTCCACTCGCTGGCGGTGCCGTAAGTGTTGACCGTGCGGACGCGGTAATACCACACGCCGACGCTTTGCCCTGTGACCTGCGTCTGGGTATTCGATCCGGTGTAGCGCGTCGTGGGAGCGCCGAAATTCGACGTGGTGGATTCCTGAAGCAGATAGCTGGCTGCTCCGGGGACGGTGCTCCATGTGACTGCGTACGTGTGGTCACCATCAGGATTGTCGATGGCGGCGAGCACCGGCGGATTGGGTGGGACTATGGTAGCGAGTGCGGCGTGGGCGTTGATGCGCCCCCATCCGTAATCAGGATCTTTCCCCACCGACCCTAGGTCAACTGCCGTCTGCTCGATAAGGTTCTGTACTTCGTTATTTGTCATTGCCGGAGCCATCGACCAGATTAACGCGACCAACCCGGAAACGTAAGGTACGGCCTGCGAAGTACCTTGCAGGTAATCGTAGTTATTTACATAGCCATAGTATCTTGTCATATACACGTCGTAGGTGGGCATAGTGCTGTAGATGCCGTTTGGATCGTGGTATGCGCTCAGTTCTCCGCCGGGCGCGGCGATGTCGCAGTGGGTGCCGGATTGGGAGTAATGGGCGTAACCATCACCGCTGTCGGTTGCTGCAGCGGCCATGACGTTGTTATAGGCAGCAGGATATTGGGTGGGATTAGTATATTGCTGCCCGCTGATTGTGCAACCGGTGCGGCAATTGCCCATTGCGGCGATCACCAAACTGCCCGCCGTGTGTGCTGCGTTGACGGCATCTTGCATTGCTTGTGAGAAATCCGTCCCGCCCAGGCTCAAATTAAGAATGTCTGCCCCGTTTTGATAGGCCCAGGTGATACCGTCGGTGATGTCGGAGTTATAGCCGCTGCCTTTATTGTCCAGTACACGCACTGGCATGATTCTTGCTCCCCACGACATTCCCGCCGCGCCGACGCCGTTATTCGTGACCGCAGCGGCGATGCCGGCGACGTGCGTGCCGTGCCCGTTGGCGTCCCTGGGATCGTTGTCGTCGTCCACAAAATCGTATCCGGCGACGATTTTGCTCGCCAGATCAGGGTGGCTCGTATCCACGCCGGAATCGATGATGGCGATAACGACATCACTACTGCCCACAGTGATGCCCCATGCGCTGGGTGACTGGATGAGAGGGTGCGCCCATTGGTTGCTGTAAGACGGGTCATTGGGAACCAGGTCGAAAGCGTGATAGATGTAGTTGGGTTCTGCGTAGAGCACGCCGGGATCGGTGTTGAGCGCGGCGGCGATGGCTAACTCCTGCCCTACCGGCACGCACATCAACTGGACATCGCTGTTGTAAAGCGGGCGGATAGTGCTCATGGCATACTTGTCCATGACGGATTGTGCGGCGCTGCTTACGGCCTCGGCTTCGAATCGTACCAGCAATTCTCCCGGCGCAAATGCTGTGTCGGGCAGCGCGACATTGAGGTTGACTTCGCTGGTTGCCTGTGCTGGTGTTGGTGCGGTGGTGCAGAGTAGGCTAAAGGCTAATACCAGTGTTGAAATCACTCGTATAGGATGAACGTGCATTAGGGTTCTCCTGTAACAGTCGGTTTGTCTGATCGTCATTCGTCGCGCCATTCATTCAGTATACAGCACCTTGAGTATAGCGCGATTCTGCAGAAAGGCTATTAATGCCCCGCGCATTTTCACTTGCTTGACACGGCCTAGGTAGTACAATGGGTTTATCGGATCGAACGAGAGCGATTGTTTAGCTGCCTAATCTGTAGCCACCAGATTTTCGACTGATGACGATTCAACCATTTGACTAACGACGACGAGACTTTTTAAGGAGTATGCTATGAAAGATTTTTTGTTCCATGAGTCACTGGCTGACCTGGACCCAGAACTTACGCGTCTGATCAGCTATGAAACCGAACGCCAGGCTCGCAAGCTGGTGATGGTCCCATCTGAGTCCATTGCGCCGTTTGCCGTCCACGAAGCGTTAGGATCGGCGTTTTCACACATTTACGCTGAAGGGTATCCGGAAGAACGCACCCGTAAATTGAAGGAGGCGGAGATTCTGGACTACGAGACGGTTTTGGGGCGTTATCGCCGCGATGCTGATCAGCGCTATTACAAAGGTGTGGAATACGCTAACGTGTTGGAGATGCTGGCGCGTCGCCGTGTGGCCGAAGTCTTCGCTACCGCCGCTGTGCCCGCCGAACAGCTCTACGTCAACGTGCAGACGCTGTCTGGTGCGCCCGCGAATACCGCCGTACAGTACGCGCTACTCAGCCCCGGCGAGACCATCCTCGCGATGGCACTGCATGTCGGTGGACATCTGAGCCACGGCAGCAAGGTCGCCTGGTCGGGGAAGACGTATGAGGTGGTCAATTACAGCGTCGATCCGCACAGCGAACTTTTGGATTACGATGCACTACGCGCGCAGGCGCTAGAGGTGCGTCCCAGGCTCATCATCGGTGGATATACTTCCTATCCCTGGGCACCCGACTGGCAAAAGCTCCGCGCTATTGCCGATGAAGTGGGCGCGTACCTGCTCGCCGATATTGCCCACGTTGCCGGGTTGGTGATCGGTGGGGCGTACCCCAATCCTGTGGGTATCGCCGACGCGGTCACGTTTACCACGCACAAGACGCTCAATGGGCCGCGCGGGGCTGTCATCATTACGCACAAGGCCGCGTTGGGCCGCAAATTCGACCGCGCCGTCTTTCCCGGATTTCAGGGTGGCCCACACATGGAGGCCGTCGCCGGGTTGGCGGCGACGATGCAGATCGCGCGTACGGAGCAGTACCGTGAGTTGCAACGCCAGACCGTGCGCAACGCCGCCGCGCTGGCTGAAGCACTGCAAGCGGAAGGTATCCGCATCCCCTACGGTGGTACTGATACACACCTGTTGCTCTTCGACTGCAAAACCATCGTGGGACCAGATGGTACGCCACTGATGGGCGATCCCGCCGTGCGTATTCTGGACATTGCTGGAATTGTTGCCAACCGCAACACCATTCCCGGCGACACGACGGCTGCCTATCCCTCTGGGGTACGCTTAGGCACACCTTGGCTTACACAACGCGGCTTCACCGAGCCGGAGATGCAGCGCATCGCGCAGATCATCGCGCGGTTGTTGCGTGGGATGCAGCCCTACAAACTGGTGCGCCGCACCGTCGATGAATACTGCGCGCGTGTCGATTTTGACGTATTGGAGGCGACAAAGCTCGATGTCGCCGCGCTGGCCGAACAGGCCGCTACACCGGAATGTTTCCTCTCGTGCCAACGCGCACCCGATAGCGGTTATCCGCATTTTTACTATCTCAACGATGCACTGCGCGGTAACGGTGTCTACGAGCGCCTGGAGTTGGTCGGTGAACAGGCCGGCGTTTTTGTGGATTGGCTGACTCCCTCACATGTGACGGATATGGCGGATGGGGACACACGTTCCATCACCTTGCTGGAAGCCGATGGTCGTGTCATGGCTGCGGGCGTGTTGACGCGAGTGAGCGCGCCGATTTACTGGCTGGATGTGCCCGCCGATGTCGCCCAACGTGTGATGACGTGGCTGCGTGCGCTTGTCGATGGATATGTCGCCACGGAGCGCGAAGATTCGCGCGATGTCTATGGACGGCTGCCGTTCCTCAACGCTGTTCGTGACTTGGGCGAGGTTCCTGCTCCCTCTATCGAAGTTGTAGCCGAAAATGGGCCGTTCACCAAGCCGTATTTCATCGGTGCCTGGTCGCGCAAGGAGCCCGCCGGTGATCCATTGCCGCCCTTTGTGTGGCAGGAGCCGGCAAATGAAGCGCTGCACAAAACACGCCTGCACGCTGTCCATCGCTCGACGGGAGCACGGATGGTACCGTTTGGCGGATGGGACATGCCGGTCTGGTACACGGGTAACCTCGAGGAACACCGCACCGTGCGTGAAGCGGCGGGTCTCTTTGACGTGAGCCACATGGGATGTTGGGACGCGCGCGGCCCCGAAGCAGCTCGCTTTCTCAATATGATGTTGGTCAACGATGTCCATGAATTGGATGTGGGCCAGTCGCAGTACACGGCCTTCTTCGGCATTGATGGCATGCCGCTCGACGACTTGCTGGTGTACCGGCTTGGCGCGGAGCATTATTTCATCGTTGTTAACGCTTCCAACAACGACAAAGACTGGGCCTGGATCACCGCGGTGCTCAACGGCACTGTTCAGATCGACCCGCAGCGCCCCTGGGTAAAGTGGACAGGCACGGGCGTCACGCTGCGTGATCTGCGGGACGAGGCCTCTGGGGCAGATATGCGCGCGGAATTGGCACTGCAAGGCCCCCGGTCACAGGACATCCTGCTTGCCTTGGGCGGCTCCGCGCAGGACATGGGCCGCATCAAGCGTTTGCCGTGGGCTGGCATCACTCACGTCACTCTGGGCGATTTCGACCTCGTTGTGAGCCGCACGGGCTATACCGGCGAGCGCACGGCCTATGAGTTATTCGTCCATCCCGATCGGCTGGTGGAATTCTGGCAGGCGTTGTTGGCCGTCGGTGCGCCCTTCAGGCTGAAGCCATGCGGTCTGGCCGCTCGCGACAGCCTGCGCCTGGAAGCCGGTCTGCCGTTGTATGGGCACGAGATGGCCGGACCGCTCAATCTGACGATGGCCGAAGCCGGCTTTGATCTGTACGTGAAAATAGGCAAGCCGTTCTTCGTCGGCCGCGAGGCGTTTATTGCCCGCGATGCGCGGCGTGAGGGTGGGGTGATCCGCTTTGGTGTGCCGGAGAAAGGCCCCATGCCGCAACACGGCGATCCCGTGGTCGATGATAAGGGGAAAGTTGTGGGCTTTGTGACCAGTTGTGCTATCGATACTGAGGGGCAGCAGGTGGGCCAGGCTTACGTACGGGATGCTTACACTGCCGAGAACACACATCTAGCCGTGTTGGTTTCGCCGCGCCGCGAGCCTAAACCGCGCACGCAACTCGCGCTAGGAGACCGCATGCAGTTGCCGGTGGAGATTGTAGTATTGAGCCGTTTCCCTAAACGGTAGGGGCTTGTATAACATACGCCGCGCAGGTTCTCCCTGCGCGGCGTTTTCTTATTCCCATTCTTGCTCCGCGTCGGGATCGTCCCACGTGGGCAGCGTGAAGTAGAAGGAGACTCCACCTTCGGGCTGGTTGCGTATCCATATTTTGCCACCGTGCGCTTCCACGACCAGACGACAAAACGCCAGACCTAGGCCATAGCCACGTCCCTGATATTGACCAGCAACATACTTGTTGAAGAGTAATTTCTGCGTTTCCGTGGGAATGTGCGGGCCGTTGTTGTAGACCTCAATCTGCACCCAATCGCCTTCCTGGAAGGCGGCTACGCGGATGTGTCCTTCCTGCCTGGGGATAAATTTGCGCGCGTTGCTGAACAGGTTTTCGAAGACGCGCGTCACGGCGGCGGAATCGACCCACAAAAACGGCAATGTATAGGGAACATCTACGTCTACTTTGATGTTGTCACTGGAAGCAAAGGTGTTAGTAGCAATCTCGGTGACGTGATCGGCAAGAATGAGTGCTTGCTGTTGGAGTTCGAAGTGCCCGGATTCCAGGCGGTTGATCTCTAGAATCGTTTCTACCAGCCCGGTGAGTCGTTCGGTGCTGGTGACGGCGATGTTGATCAGTCCGTTGGTGACGTCCTGCATTTCAGGGTCCTGCAGCAGATGCAGCGCGTGTTGAGCCGCGGAGAGCGGATTGCGCATATCGTGGACCAGCATGTTGAGCAAGTCTTCGCGCATCCGTTCCATAGCTTTGACTTCGGTCACATCGCGGAAAAGGAAGAGCGCGCCTAGCGATTGGTTTTGTTCGGAGTAAACGTCCCAACGTTGCACCTGCAAGGTCAAACCACTGGAAGTCTCGAAGATCGGCACATTGCGATTCTCCGTGGCAGTCGTGGCTTCTTCCTCGACATCTTCAACGTACTTGGCGACTTCCCGCACTTGCACGGCGGCCTCGGTGAGCCATTCCGCAAGTTCAGGAGTGTTTGGGGCTGCGGCAGCGATCATTTCCGACAGCGCGCACGACTCCCAACGCGCGGAATCCCCACACAAGGCCAACATCCGCAGGGTCGGGCCGTTGACGTAGCGGATGATGGGCTGTTCAGTGTCAAAACCGACCAGGATAATGCCATCGCGTGAAGACTCGAGGATAGCGCGCATGAGGCTTTCGCTTTTCTGGGTGGCTTCGTAGAGATTGATACGCACTAAAGCCGCCATCCCTTGCTGAACAATGGCCCACGCCATAACGGTTTCGTTCTCATCCAGGGTGTGTTCTTCCGACATCAACACGGCCGCGACCCCGGAGCAATTATCGTCGGGAGCAAAGAGAGGCAGGTAGAGCACTTGTTTAGCGCCTACCGCTATGACATGTTCCCGTAGGGATGGAAATTCTGCACACTGCGCCTCGGTTAACACGAGCATGTGTTCTTGTTGGCGGGTTGCCAAAAAGTTGGCTTCGCCCTCCTGCACTGGGCCTTCTCCCCAGTGTGTTTTGAATGCGCCGTTGTTCGCAGAGTAGAATTGCGAGCGCACCCACTGGCCGTTTTCAACCTGGTAGAAAACTGTGCCGAGTGCCCCGGCAATGTTATCGTGCAATGTGCGTAGAAGCAAGAAGATAGTGCCGTGGCTGCCCGTTTGCGATAGAAACGCGGTGCTGATTTCATAAAGGCGGCGCGTGATTTGCAGTTGATCTCGCATTTGATCGGCGAGCTGGCCGCGTTGCAGTGTGAGAGCCAGTTGATCGGCTATGGTCACAAGCAGTTGGGTGACCTCAAGGGACAAGGTTTGTTTGTTGAGTGTGCTGAGTTGCATCACGCCGACGGCTTTGCCTTCGACGATGAGCGGCAGATTGACATGGCTCTGGGCTTCTTGAGTGTCAGGACTGTCTATGGACGCATCTGTTGCGGGCGTGTCGTGTTCTACCACCAACCATTTTTGGATCAGAGCGCGTCCCGGGCCTCCTTCTCCAGGTAAAAATGTAGCTTCAGGGTCGAGCTCGTCCGGGGAGCCGCCTAAGCATACACTAAGTTTGAGGACCTGATCTCTTCTGTCCAGTAGGTAGATCTTACCCTGAAACATATCGGCAATCTGCATAGCCTGGCTCAGGCCGGTTGTGAGAATGTCGTCCAGGTTGGTGGCCGTGTTGATGGTGGAGATGAGAGTGTAGAGACTCTCCAGATAAGTCTGGCGTTGGCGCTGCTGGCGGGCGATGATCGAATCGGTGGGGCGTTTGGTGCGGGGAATATCGCGCTCGCATTGCTGTGACGCACTATAGATGAGTGGCGTGACGAGCGCGCCTCCCAGCTCTAGCAAAGCCTCGGGAAATGTCCCAACAACGTCGGTGAAGGCGATTAGCGCCCTGGGGCTTTCTGAGAGAGGAGGGATAGGCAGCAGCCACATCGGTGTGATGAGTTCGTGGATATTGAGAACATGACATCCGCGTTGTGTGATTCCCCTTTGCCAACGCGAGGCGTATTTTTGCAGTGCCACGCAAAGGACCTGAATCTCAGCTTGTTGGCACTGAGTGCAGTAGATGGGCGCGCGGTTCTCGTCGAGCAAAAGGAGAGCAACGTTTTGCGTGCGAGCGGTTTTGGCAAAAAGCGTGAGAGCTTGTTGCAGGGAAGCTTGCCAGGGCATATCGCCACTCGTACGGAAAATATCACTCAGCTCAACAATAAAGGATTGCGAGTTTTCTGTAGCCACGCCTGTTTCTCCATAAAAATAATTGACGATAGCTTATCTAATAATACCATAGGGTTGTGGGGCTGCAAACGACATTTTTACCTATATCTGTCACTTGCTCCTTATGGACCTTATGATAAAATGTGCAACGTGGAACCGCGAATCGTTTTTATGGGAACACCCGAATTTGCGCTGCCGACGTTGGAACGGCTCGCCTCGCACTATCCGCTCGTTGGTGTGGTCACTCAACCAGACCGACCTGCTGGACGGGGCCGGCGTGTGGTTGCTTCTCCGGTCAAGGAGTTTGCGTTGGCCGAAGGCATCCCCGTTTTCCAGCCGGAGCGGTTGCGCCGTATGGAAGCCGTTGAGCGCATTCGCGCCTGGGCGCCGGATTTGATCGTGGTGGCGGCTTATGGGCAGATCTTGCGTCCGTCTGTATTGGAAATCCCGCGTTTGGGGGTGCTCAACGTTCATGCTTCGTCGCTCCCACGTTGGCGCGGTGCAGCGCCGGTACAGGCGGCGCTGCTGGCCGGGGACACGGTCACCGGTGTGACCATCATGAAGCTGAATGAGGGGATGGATACCGGCCCTATCGTGGCCAAACGGGAAGTTCCGATTTTGCCGGGTGAAACGGGCGGAGAGCTGGAAGCGCGGCTTGCAGAACTCGGTGCGCAATTGCTGCTGGAAGTGCTGCCTGATTACATCGCCGGCCTTGTGCAGCCTCAGCCGCAGCCTGAAGAGGGCGTGACGCTGGCGCCACGTATTCCTACAGAAGCCGCCGGCATCGATTGGGCGTGTTCCGCCATCGCATTGGAACGCCATGTGCGCGCTTTTGCACCTACGCCAGGTGCGTTTACGACGTGGAACGGTACGCGACTGAAGCTTTTACGGGGCAAGGCCGTCGCCTATAACGGTGCGGACACGCCTTTGCCAGGTACTGTCTTTTTATGGAATAAGTTCCCTGCTGTTGCGACTGGAGAAGGCGCACTCGTCTTGTTGCAGGTGCAGATGGCCGGTAAGCGTCCAATGAACGGCGATGCGTTCGTGCGTGGCAGAAAGGATTTACTGGGGGCCGTGCTTAGCTCCCATAGACCGGGCGAATAAGTAACAGTCGCCCGGTCGGTTTTTCGATGGTGGGTTTGTGCGCCTCTGGCGCATATCAATCAAAGCTAATGTTCATGAAACACTATCACTATTAGGAGGCTGTATGTCAGGTCATAGCCATTGGCAAACTATTCGGCGGAAGAAAGAGTCAAACGACGCCAAGCGTGGCGCCGTGTTCACCAAAGTCGCGCGCGAGATCGTCATCGCGGTGCGTGAAGGGGGCGGGGGTGATCCCGAGAGCAACATCCGCTTGCGTATGATGCTGGAAAAAGCGCGCACCATGGGAATGCCCAGGGATAACATCGACCGCGCCATTCGCCGTGGCGCAGGTGAAGACAAAGATGGTGCGGAGATCACGGAAATCACCTACGAGGGTTACGGCCCCAACGGCGTCGCCATCATGATCGATGTGGTTACCGACAACCGCAACCGCGCCATCGCTGCTGTGCGTCACGCGCTGAGCCGGGCGGGCGGTTCCATCGCCAGTCCCGGCGCGGTCGCCTGGCAATTCAATCGCAAAGGCGCTATTCACGTCCCGGCAGATGTCGATTTCGACACCTTGTTCGAGGCGGCGGTCGAAGCCGGTGCGGAGGATGTAGTCCAGGGCGAGGATGAGGATGATCACATCGTTTACACCGATCCCAGCGACTTGCACGCGGTCAGCAGTCACCTCAAAGAAGTGAGCATTGCGGTAGACGAAGCCAACCTGGTGCTGGTCCCGCAGAACGAGGTGGCGCTCGACGAGAAAAGTGCCGTGCAGGTTCTCAAACTCATCTCGAATCTGGAGGAATTGGACGACGTGACCCAGGTGTTCTCCAACCTGGAAATGTCGGACGCAGTGATGTCGGCTTTCGAAGCCGCGATGGACTAGCCTTTCCCCGTGTGATGCGCGTTTTAGGGATTGATCCTGGCACGGCTATCACGGGATATGCAGTTGTCGAAGAAACGGGCGGGCGTTTATCGCTGGTGGCCATCGGCGTGGTCGATACACCAGCGAGGACGCCCCTTCCCGTGCGACTGCAGCGCATCTATGCGGGTCTGCGGGCAGTCATCGCAGATCATGCCCCGGAGACCGCTGCCGTTGAAGAACTCTTCTTCAGCCGCAATACCCGCACAGCAATGTCTGTGGGGGAGGCACGGGGTGTCATACTGCTTGCTCTGGCTGATGCTGGTTTGCCAATCGTCGAATACACGCCGATGCAGATCAAACAGGCGGTCACCGGCTACGGCAGCGCCGACAAACGCCAGGTGCAGGAGATGGTGCGGTTGCTGCTCTCGCTGCCGGATATTCCTCGACCCGACGACGCCGCCGATGCTGCTGCGGTCGCCATCTGTTGCTTGCACCGGCTCAAGATGGATGGGCTATTGAAGGAGGGGACGTGATGATTGCGCGGTTGGAAGGCCTGGTGCTCAGCGCGGAGGACGGTGTTGCCGTGCTTGACGTGGGCGGCGTAGGGTTCGCTGTGCATATTCCCCTTACCGTGATGCTTCAGCCGGGAAAGCGGGCAACGCTCTACACCTACCTGCACGTTCGTGAGAACGAGCTGGCGTTGTACGGCTTCCCCGATCAGGATCAAAAAGATTTGTTCGAGATGCTGTTGGGCGTCTCCGGGGTGGGGCCGAAAGCCGCATTGAACGTGCTCGGCACGCTTTCCCCAGATACACTGCGTCGCGCTGTGCTCAATGGGCAGCCCGAGGCGCTTTCTCGCGCGCCCGGCGTCGGCAAAAAGACCGCCGAGGCCATCGTGTTACACCTCAAAGACAAAATCAAGCGGCAGGGCGTGGCGGTGATGGAGGTTGCCGAGGACGACGCCGACGTGATTGCGGCGTTGACGACGCTCGGGTTCAGCATTGTCGAAGCCCAACGCGCACTGCAACAACTGCCGCGCGACGCCAAACTCTCATTGGATGAGAAAATCCGCCAGGCGCTGACGATGCTTGGCAAGTGAGAGAGTCTGGCGGTTTTCGTCGGATAGTCTTTAGTTCGTCATTTTTATGACATATCGTTCCCCGCAAACATAGTTATGATGCGTATTCGTCGGCATCGTGTTCTGCGCGTGTTGCAGTTATTGGCGCTCGCAAATCTTTGCGCGCTGACGGCGTGTCTTCCGCCTGCTCTCCCCCGTGTTATCAAAATCGGCCTGGTCGCGCCGTTCGAAGGGCGTTATCGCTACGTTGGCTACGACGCGATCTATGCGGCGCGGTTGGCAGTGCGTGAGATCAACGCAGCGGGCGGTGTTGGTGGGTGGTCGCTGGAACTCGTCGCTTACGATGACCGCGCCGATCCCGAATTGGCCCGTACGATTGCGCGCAATCTCGTCATCGATCCCGACGTCGTGGCGGCAATCGGGCATTACCGGCAGGCCAATACCGAGGTCGCCAGCACCATCTACGCTGAGGCGGGAATGCCAATGCTCGCCATCGGCGCGTGGCTCACGCCAACGCTTGCCTCTGTGTGGCACGTTGCGCCGTCTCCGGAGCAGATGGCTGGTGCGATGGTCGAAGCAGCGAACATTTCGCCTCTGGCGTCCCCTCCGATGGGAGGGGTATTTCCGTTCAATTCTCCCCTGGCGGAAGGGACATTTCTCTTTTCCTCCCTCCCGATGGGGGGGATTGAGGGAGGGGATGTGTGGCGTGAGGGAACGTTGTTTGTCACGCCGTATCCCTTGCCACGAGATCTCCCCGGCCTGGAAGCGTGGGACGCAGCCTATCACGCTGTTGGGCCACATGTCCCGGATCCTGGCGTCTACGCACTGCCCACCTACGAGGTGGTTTACGCGCTCGCCGAGGCTATTGCGACGGCAGTGGAGGCGGGACAGCCTTTGCGCGCTGGCGTGGCGGCAGCGTTGTCTGGTGTGCGTCATGAAGGCGCGCTGGGAACGATCACGTGGGACGCGATGGGTTACTGGCAAGATATGCCGTTGTATGTGTACATCTGGGAACAAGCGGGTGTCCGCTTGGTAGACAGTAGACGGTAGACAGTAGACGGGAGATTAGGAGACGGGAGACGAGGGAAAGGCGATGCAGCGGATTGGGTTGACGGGTAAAGAGAAGGTGCTGGTGGGGGTGTGCCTCGCTGCGTTTGCGGCGCTCGTGATTCGTAACGCCTGGCTCTCCGATGACGCCTACATCACCTTCAGGACGGTCGATAACTTCGTCAACGGTTATGGACTTACGTGGAACGTTGCCGAGCGGGTGCAGTCGTATACGCATCCGTTGTGGATGTTCCTCTTGTCGGCGGTGTATTGCTTCACACGGGAGATTTTCTTCACCAGCTTGATCCTCTCGGTTGGACTTTCACTGGTTGCAGCGAGCCTCGTCGCGTTTCGCGCTTCGCGCTCGGTGTGGTTGGCGTGCGCGGGCCTTGCCGTGCTCACTTTGTCGAAAGCCTCCGTCGATTACGCGACCTCCGGCCTGGAAAATGCACTGGCGCATCTGCTGCTGGTCGCTTTCTTCTTGATTTACCTGAACATAGATTCCACTTCCCCCCGTCTACCGTCGCGCGAATCTTCGCGCTCCGCCTACCGTCTACCTACGCTCTTCTGGCTCTCCTTCCTTGCCGCCCTCGGCATGGTCAACCGCGCAGATATGCTGTTGCTCTACGCGCCGGTCATCCTGTACGCGCTGATCAAGGCGCGCAGCGTGAAAGCCGTTGGCGTCGTGGCGCTCGGGTTCTTGCCGTTCGTCCTCTGGGAGCTGTTTTCGCTTTTCTACTACGGATTCCCGTTCCCCAACACAGCCTATGCCAAGCTGACCTCGGCGTTGATCAGCCGCCAGGATTTGATGATCGAGGGGCTGCATTACCTGCACAACTCTCTGCGGGCTGACACGATCACGTTGTTCGTCACCGGCCTGGGGATGCTCGTTCCCTTTTTCACCCGCGAATGGCGCAAGCTGCCCGTCGTCGCGGGGATGGCGCTGTATCTGCTGTACGTGATCGACGTCGGTGGGGATTTTATGAGCGGGCGCTTTTTCACCGTGACGTTGTTCACCGCCGTGATGCTCATGGTCAGTAGCCCCCAACTGGCCGAAAAGCGAACGCTGCAGGCGATTGTACTGGCGGTTGTTGTGTTCATAGGTTTGAGTGCGCCGTTCTCGCCAGTGCGCGCGAGCGGCGAAATCGGCGCGCGCACCGGCACTGAATCGGGTTGGCTGCACGGGCGCACCATCACGGACGAGCGCGCCAACTACTATCGCAACACCGGCCTGTTGCGCGCTCTTCAACAGCCCGATCTGCCCGATCACGACTGGGCGCTGGAAGGACGCGCGGCGCGCCAGGCTGCTCCGGCGGTGGTGGAAAAAGGCTCGGTGGGGTTCTACGGTTACTTTGTTGGTCCGGACGCTTACGTCGTCGATCTGCTTGGACTGGGCAACCCCCTGTTGGCGCGCTTGCCGCCGGCCGATCCCGATTGGCGCATCGGCCACTTTGGACGACTGATGCCGGACGGCTACCGCGAAACGCTCGAAACGGGCGAGAACCGCATCGTCGATCCGCGCCTGGCGACGTATTACGATAAGCTGGCGCTGGTCATTCGCGGCGATCTGCTCGACAGCGAGCGGCTGCGCGCTATCTGGGAGATCAACACCGGCGCTTACGACGATTGTCTGGACGCCTACGCCTATTTCCGCGGCGCGACCTTCGTCCGGCAGTTCCACGTGACCAATCCCACGGAGCGCCTGTATGTCGTTGCCTACGTCTGGAACAATGGCGCGGGCGAGACTTATTTGTTGGACGATGCTTCTTCGCAGGGGGATATGTACACCCTTGCGTGGCGCATCACGCGCGACGGTGTGCAGTTTGATGGCTCGTTCGTGCGGCAGATCTCATCCATAGGCCCGATCTCGGACACCGAGACGCTGAACGTAGGCGTCCTCTTCAGTCCCACACCTGACTTGGTCACGCAGGACATATACGAGTATCGCTTCTGGTTCCGCTTCGAGGATGACGACCGGTTGACCGTCGTCCTACCCGGCAAGGGCTTCCACAACACCGAAGCGCCGCAGGGGTATTGGTTCCACGAGGACATTGGTGCCGCGCTGCGCCTCATCCCCGAATAGATACGCATCTTGCGCTTCTTTTGCTTTTAAGTATACTGCACGGTAGATCACAACAAGAGGTGACAACATGCGCTTTCCACGTGCTGCAGGTATTTTGTTGCATCCCACATCACTGCCCGGCGGGTACGGCATCGGTGAGTTGGGGAAACAGGCCTACCGGTTTGTCGATTTCTTGGTCGAAAGCGGGCAGGCGTTGTGGCAGATTTTGCCGCTTGGTCCCACGGGTTACGGTGACTCTCCGTATGCGTGCTTCTCGGCTTTCGCGGGCAATCCGCTGCTCATCGATCTGGCATGGCTGGTATCCGAGGGTGACATCAACCCCGCGGACTTGGAACCGGCCAGTCGTTTCCCCACACATCAGGTCGATTTTGGACCGGTGATCTCCTTCAAAACGGCGATTTTGCAGCGCGCGGCGCGGACGTTCCGGGAAAAAGCGCAGAGCGAACGGCGTGAGGCGTTCGATAAATTCTGCGCCGACAATGCTGATTGGTTGGAGGATTACGCACTCTTTATCGCGCTGAAAGATGCGCATGGCGGCGCGGTGTGGAACACGTGGGAGCCGGAGCTGGCCTTCCGCGAACCGGAGGCGCTGGCGGCGTGGCGCGAGCGTCTGGACGAGGCGATCTTCGCGCAGCGCTATTTCCAATACCAGTTCTTCCGCCAGTGGGAGGGCGTGAAGAAATACGCTAACGACAAGGGCATCAAGATCGTCGGGGATATCCCGATTTTCGTGGCCTACGACTCCGTGGACGTGTGGGCGCATCCGGACCTTTTCTTCCTAGACGAAGACCTGCTGCCAACCGTGGTGGCGGGCGTCCCGCCGGACTATTTTAGCGCGACGGGGCAACTGTGGGGGAATCCGCTCTACCGTTGGGACGTGATGCAGGATCAGGACTACGCCTGGTGGATCGCCCGCATCCGTCAAACCTTCCGCACGGTGGACATTTTGCGGCTGGACCACTTCCGTGGGTTTGCCGCGTATTGGGCCGTCCCCGCGGGCGAACCGACCGCCATCAATGGCGAGTGGGTGGAAGGGCCGGGTGCGACGCTGTTCGAGGCGCTGCGCGACGCCTTGGGCGAGTTGCCCATCATCGCTGAAGATTTGGGTCGCATCACCCCGGACGTCGAAGCACTGCGCGACCAATTCGAGTTCCCCGGGATGAACATTCTGCAATTCGCCTTTGCCAGCACCGCCGAGAATCCCTATTTGCCCCACAACCTGCGGTATAATTCGGTGATCTACACCGGCACGCACGATAACGAAACAACGGTGGGTTGGTACGCCAGTCGTGAGGCGGAAGAGTTGGAGAATCTACATCGCTATCTCGGTCCGCTTGCCGAGCCGTTGCACTGGGCGCTGATTCGTATGGCCTATCGCTCGGTCTCCGATATGGCGGTCATCCCCTTGCAGGACGTACTCGGCCTGGGCAACGAGGGGCGGATGAACTCCCCTGGCAAATTCGGCGGCAACTGGGCATGGCGTTTCCAGGAGGGCGACTTGTTGCCTGAATACAGCGCCAAGCTGCGTGAAATGGCGCAGACTTACGCGCGCGCTAAAGCCGACGAAGCTGAGGCCGGGCGGCCAGATTGGATGTAGGGCGAGGGGATCTCGCCTTACGGCATTTCCCCCCGATACAGCCACGCATAGCGCGCGTAGTGCTCGCGGATGCGCTCGACGTAGGTGCGCGTCTCGGCGAAGCCGATGAGTTCCACAAAGAGGTCTTGATCGGCGTCGGCGGCGGTCCACCAGCGCATCGAGTTGCCCGGCCCGCCGTTGTAGGCCGCCATCCCCGCGAAGAGATTGCCGTCGATGTAGTCCCGCTGGCGAGCTAAATACCACACGCCATAGTGCACGCTGACCATTGGCCGGTAGAGATCGGGCGTCTCGTAGCCGGGCGGCCAGCCGAGCGCGTTGTAGATCTCCTGTCCCGTCGACGGGATCACCTGCATCAGGCCGTGTGCGGCGGCATAGGATGTGGCATACCCTTCGAAGAGACTCTCCTGCCGCAGCAGTGCGTAGACGAAGAGCGGGCTGAGGTTTCGCTCTGCGGCTTCCGCTACTACCAGATCGCTGTAGTAGGAGGGATAGATCAGGCAGCCGAGGAAGCGCGGCGCTTCCTGAATCGGCGGTGCGCCGGAGAGCCGCCATACGGTGGACGCGGCGATGATCGACGAACGGTACAGGCCGATGTCGCGGAAATAGAGCGCCAGCCGGTATTGCGTGAGCGCGTCGTCAACGGTGGCTTCGCGCAGGGCTTCCAGGTCGGTGCGGCCCTCGTCGAAGTGACCCAGGCGCAGAAGCAACGTCCCCTGCCGCAGATAGACGTTGTCCAATAACTCCGGCGGCAGTGTCGCGATGCCTTCGCTTGATTCCAGCCCCAACCACCCGGCCAGCCACGCTTCGGCGGCGGCTTGGTCTTCAGGGGTGTCGCACGATGCTATAGGTTTGTCCGTAACGATGAACGGTTCTCGCCCCTTGAGCAGATCGGCGGCCCGCAGGCCGTAGAAGTCCCACGGGCCAATCGCTACGGCTTCGCTGAACGCCTCTGTGGCGCTGACGACGTTGCCCGCTTGCAGATGCGTCTTGCCCAGCCAGAAGTGCGCGCCCTGCGCCTGTTTGCTGTACGGATACCATTTGACGAGATCGTACCACGTCTCCTCCGCCGTGACGGCGTCTCCGTCGCGGTAGTGTAGCAGCGCGGCGCGGAAGCGTGCCGCCGGCGCGTTCTCGTCGTTGGTATAGGTTTCTGCCATTTCCAGGTAGAGATCGGCGGCCTCGCTGAAGCGCCCGGCGCGTTCGAGCAGATCGGCGGCGCTGCGTAACGCCTCCGCCGCGCGTGGGTGGTCGGGCAATTCGGCTGGCAGCGTCCGGTAGGCGGTGACCGCTTCGTCGATGCGGCCCAGCGCTGCGAGCGCCTGCGCTTTACCGATCCATCCACTGCCCCAGTAGGCGTCCCCGGCGTAGTTTTTGAGCAGCGTCTCGAACGCCGATAACGCCTGCGCGTGGTTTCCCGCGCCCAGATGTGACAGCCCGATGTAATAGCGCGGTTCCCCGCCGTGAGCGGCGCTGGCATTGATAACACGGGTGAAGGCCGCGATCGCCGGGTCGTAGGACATGGCATGATAGTTGACCATACCGCGCAGTGTTTCGTCCACCGGCTGCCCTGCGTTCACCAGCTTGACCAGCGCCGGATGTGCGGCGGCTTGCGAGGGATAGGTGGCAATCAGGACTTGCATACGGCGATACGCTTCGGCAGTGTCGCCGAATATCAGCGCGGTGTCGGCAGCCTGGGCCATGATGCGCGCGCGGTAGCTGGCGATTTGCGCGACGTTGAGAATGCCGTCGTAGGCGTTCATCGCGGCGGCGTAATCGTTGAGCGCCGCATAGGTAAGGCCGAGCTTCTCACCGAGGAACGCCTTCTTGCTATTGGTGTCGGCGACGGCGAGCGCCAGGGTGTAGGCGTCGCGCGCTTCTTCGTACTTCCCGGCGGCGTAGAGCGCGTCACCTTGCCACTCGCGGGCGGGATGGGTAAGCAAGGGATAGGCCTGCGCGACGACGTCGTAGTGGTCGGCGGCGGCGAGCGGGTCGCCGGATGCCTTCAACGCGTCGGCCAGGTAGAGGTGGGCTTCAGCGAGCTGCGGCGCGTCGGTGACGAGAGTTTCCAGCAGTTCGATCGCTCCGGCGTAGTCGCCGCGCGCCAGGCGCGTCTGTCCCAGGCCGAGCATGGCGGCTTGGGCCTCCTCCTGCGTGATCGAGGAGAGCGGCAGCAATTGCCCGTACAGCGTTTCCGCTGCATCCCAATCACCGATACGGTAGGCGTGTTCGGCGTCTGTCAGGACTTCGCGCGGCATCGGCGTCGGGGTGGGCGTCGGCGTTGGGGTTGGGGTGGCGGTCGGTGTGGGCGTCAGCGTTGGTGTTGGGGTGAGGGTGGGGGACGGGGTGATTGTCGGCGTGGGCGTTTTCGTCGCCAGTAGAGGGATGTCCACCGGCAGGTCAACGCCGGAGCAGCCTGTTAATAAAATGACGGCGATCATCCACAACAGCAATCTCTTTACGATAGTCTTAGGTTTGTTCATAAGCACGACTATACCGCCGATTTACCGCTTGTCCATTAAGGCGTCGCCCGCTTCAGGGTCTTTTTGCTCGATCTGCAATCTCCGGCGCTTTCTTGAACAGCCACCACAGCACTGGCAGTGTGATCAGGTTGATCAGCGCCAGCAGCCAGAAGACTGCCGTGAAGCCCAGGTCGTCGCTGAGTGCGGTGGCAAGGCCGTCGGCGACCGCCGACCCCAGGTTGGAAATGCCCATCATAATGGCGAAGACCGAGGCGGCGATGCGCGCGTCGGCGATGTCCATCGTCAGCGCGAAGAACAGCGTCTCCTGGAACGCCCAAACGATGCCCCACACCAGCCCCATCCACAACACGCCCCGCGCTCCCGTCGCTGCGCCGATGAGAGCCGCCATCACGGAGATGAGCACGACGCCCGCGTAGGCGCTGTGTTTGCGCCCGATGCGGTCGATGAGCGCGCCGCCCGCCAGCGCCCCGACGACGGCCCCAATCCCCCGCAGCGCGCCGTACTGCCCGATGACGCTCTCCGTCGCGTTGAAGTTCTGGCGCATGAAGTACGTGATCAGTCCATCCGTACCGAACGAGCCGATCGAATAGATGACAGCGTACAACGCGAAGAGCAGAAAGCGCGGTTGCTTGAGAACGCCGAACGCGCTCCATTGGAAGTGCGTGGTTGCGTTGCGGGCCGGCTCTCGCACACGCACGACCCAGATCAACGGGACCAACATACTCAGCCCGATGATCGGGAAGACGACGTGGTAGCCGGTGCGCTGGACCACCGTCCCAAAAATTAACGACAGCGCGATGAAGGCCGCCGCGCGCCCGCCGACCATCACGCCCTGCACCAGTCCTTGCTCGTCGCGCGGGGTGCTGTCGATGGCCAGGCCGTCGGTGGTGGAATCGAACAGCGTCACACTGAACGAGCCGAGCGTGATGAGCACGGCGAAGAGCGGAAAGTTGGCGTCGGGCAGCGCGAACGTCGCTCCGCCGAACGCGATGGCTGCCAGGATCAGCCCCAGGAGCATGTAGGGTTTGCGATGTCCCATTCTTAACAGATTGACCTTATCGCTGAGCATCCCGATGAAGATTTTGAGGATGAAAGGGATTTGCAGGACGAAGGTGAGCGCGCCGATGGCGTCCGGGCTGATCCCCAGGCTGTCGAGATAGGGCTTCTGGAAGTTGCTGAAGTAGGCCAGGCCGACACCTTGAACCACGTAGAGCGCGGCGAACATGCTCAGGCGAAAGGAACGGGATGGGGTTTGTTTCATTTCAGGCTCCTTGAAAGTGGCGAATGGCAAATCTTTGATCCGTTTGGATCCGCTGAATCCGTTGAGGCTCGCTGCGCTAATCGGGATTGTAGCGCAGCTTGAGGGGGACGAGGTGGCCCTGGTCGCCGGCATCGAACCAGTCTTCGATGAGGCGGAACGAGATCGAGATGCGCGAGGGCAAGCCGAATGTCCCGGCTTCGAGGCCCTGGCGGATTTCGGCGCGGGTGAACCAGCGGTAGTCTTCCAGTTCGCCATCGTTGCACTCCGGCCCGGCGCAGAGTGTGTCATCGACGGCTTCGGCGGTGAAACCGAGCATCAACGAGCTGGGGAAAGGCCAGGGCTGCGAAGAGTGGTAGTGGACGGCGGCCACGCGTGCGCCGGTTTCCTCCTGGACTTCGCGCGCGACGGCGTCTTCCAGACTCTCGCCCGGCGAGACGAATCCCGCGATGGTGGAATAGCGCCCTTTGATCCAGGTCGGCTGTCGTCCAAGCAGGATTTTATCGCCGCAGGTGGTGCAGACGATGATAGCGGGATCGGTCCGGGGAAAGTGGGATTGCCTACACTGTGGACTCGTGCACGTGCGCATATGCCCACCCTCGCGGCTTTCCGTGGGACTGCCGCACACGCCGCAGAAACGGTGCTGCGCGTGCCAGAAGGCCATCGCCCTGGCGTAGGCGAGGATCCCACCATCGAACCGGCACAACAACGGGCTGACCCGGCGCAAGTCCTGAAATTCGCCGAGTGCAGTCAATGCGGCGGGTGGCTCTGCCATCGCCGGCAGATCGAAGGTAGCGTAAGTATGCCCTTCGGCGACGCCCAGCACCGTCAGCGATGTGGCTTGTGGAAGAAAGGCTGCCGCCACCTCAGAGGTGAGCCACACCGGGCGCGGCGGGTCTTCAGGTGCAACAAGTAGCTGCAATTGCCACACTGGCAGGAAGCGCGTGTCGGGATGCGTGAGTTGAGCGGCGATCCACGCCGCGTCTTGCAATTGGCGATGCACGCGGTCCAGACCGTAGTCGGTGAAGAGGTTGTTCGAGGAACGAGTGGGGCTATCCATTGGGATATCCTTATGCTGAGACGACGCCGATGCCGAGCGTCCCTGGCCCGCCGTGGGTGGCGAGTGCCATACCCACTTCGATGATGGGGATAGCGTCTATCGGAAAACCGGTTTCGGCGGCCAGGGTAGCGGCTAACTCTTGGGCTTCGTCGAGACAGGCGACGTGAGCGATGGCGACCCTTTCGGCGGGGAAGTGTTCCAACGCCATCTCCAGGAGGCATTGCTTGGCGTTCTGTCGACCGCGGAGTTTTTCGAGCAGCACGAGTTCGCCATTCTGCACGCCGAGCAGAGGCCGGATTTTGAGCAATCCGGCGAGAATGCCGCTCAGCTTGCTCGCCCTGCCGCCCTTGACCAGGTATTGCACGGTGTCAAGGCTGATGTACAGGTGTAATTTATCTCGCATCGCTTCGACGGTGCGCACGACTTCGGCGAGGCTTTGTCCCGCTCGCGCGGCCTGGGCGGCCGCGAGCACGAGATGTCCTTGCGAGATGGCTAACGTCGCGGAATCCACCACGGCGACCTGATCCGGTGCAAAACGCTGGCTGGCGATGAGCGCCGCATTGTACGTGGCGCTTAACTTGCTGGTGACGGCGACGCAAATGACCTGGTGTCCGGCATCGACCGCCCGGTGAAAAGCGCGCTCGAAATCACCGGACGAGGGCGCGGATGTTTTGGGCCAGACCGTTTGGGCCTTTTCCAAGAACTCTGCCATAGGGATGGTTTTGTCCTTGAACTGTTCATCTCCAAAAAGAAAGATCAACGGGACGCTGGTGATGTCGAATTCTTGCTCAAGTTCTGCCGGTAGATCGCAACTGGTATCGGTCACAACTTTGATGCTCATGTTTGACTCCTTTGTCTGGAGGAGAATAGTTTAGTGCGCCGTGCACTCTTCCAACTGGGCGCAGAATGCCCGGCAAATCTCCTGTGTTGTGCCGGCGTAGAGGATATAGAATTCGTTGCCATCGCGTGCGAGGGTATAACTGGCGGAGCACGGCTCAATGGCGAAGCTCTGGATACTCACGCCACCGGCTTCTGGCACGGGCTTGATACACGCCAGAAGGTTTCTGGGATCGAGCAAGGCGTTGCGGTCGGCGATGGCGACTGCGCCGGCGGAAAGTGGATTCTCCTTGTCGCTGTAGATGCGCGCTTGGACCGCGCCAACGTCCTGGTAGCAGCCGATGAATTTATCCACACCGAGAGCGAGCGCCGCCAGCTCGGGATGCCCAGCAAGCAGCGCTGCCCCTTCGCTCAATGTGCCGAAATATTCGGTGAGCGTCTGCCCCTCGACAACGGTGTGATTTGGCAGATCGGGCAGCATCTCCACCGCTGGGGGAATTTCTGGCGTCGGCTGCAAGAGGCCAGAGATAAGGTCACAGCCGCTCAGCACTGTGGCGAGGAGGACTAAAGGAAGCAAGACTCTTAGATTTGTTGACATAGTTTTCGTATCTTATCAATAATCCGGGGGAGACAAACTCCCGCCGAAGGCACTTGCCGAAAATGCCAAATACAGGTACACTGCGCAACCTATGCTAGATGATCTCGATCTCACCGCAATTCACGACGAAAACG
>Ga0209723_1001528_pt1 | contig 35449 bp, 30 predicted proteins | sample BiotimSIPDNA_2_FD_185750 | JGI IMG/M metagenome (GOLD analysis project Ga0209723, IMG submission 185750) | Anaerobic biogas reactor microbial communites from Washington, USA - Biogas_R2 time_0 SIP DNA (SPAdes) (version 2) | ecosystem: Engineered > Bioreactor > Anaerobic > Unclassified | place... | reverse complement strand
TGCCCGCGAGGAAGGGGTTACGTTCCATCTGCTGCGTAACGCAAAGCGAATCCTCGACAATGGCGATGGCCTGGTCAAGGGCATGGAGTGCCTGTGCTATGAGCTTGGCGAGCCGGACGCCTCGGGGCGGCGTGCGCCCGTGCCCATTCCTGGCAGCGAATATGTTTTGGATGTCGATACGGTCATTGTCGCTATTGGCAATGGCTCTAATCCATTGATTCAACAGACGACGCCTGGGCTGGAATTCAACCGGTGGGGCAACATCGTCTGCGATGAGAACGGCCGCACCTCGCTGCCCAAGGTGTTTGCCGGCGGAGATATTGTGTTGGGAGCGGCGACGGTTATCCTTGCCATGGGGCAGGGCCGCAAGGCCGCAGCAGCTATCAACGAACTGTTGCGCCAATGACTGCGCTCCCGTAAATGATAGGAGTAGCATGGATAAAATTCGAGAAAAAAAGGCTTTCATTTGCGACATGGACGGCGTGCTTTATCATGGCAACGACGTGTTGCCAGGAGTCCATGAGTTTATCGCCTGGCTGAAGGCCAATGACAAGAAGTATTTGTTTCTGACCAACAGCAGTGAACGTTCGCCCCGCGAATTGAGCCAGAAGCTGGGGCGCATGGGCATTGAGATTGGCGAAGAGCATTTCTACACCAGCGCCTTGGCAACAGCAGCGTTTCTGGCCAGCCAGCGCCCCGGCGGCAGTGCCTACGTGATCGGCGAGGCCGGCCTGATTCAGGCTCTGTATGAAGCCGGATTTTCCATGAACAACGTCGATCCAGACTATGTGGTGATCGGCGAGACCAGGACGTACAACTTCGAGAAGATTGAAAAGGCAGTCATGCTGGTTCGCGAAGGCGCTAAGCTGATTGGCACGAACCCTGACTTGACCGGTCCGACCGAGAAGGGCATTGTGCCAGCCACCGGCGCGCTAGTGTCGCCTATCGAGCTGACCACTGGCAGCCGTGCGTACTTTGTCGGCAAGCCCAATCCACTGATGATGCGTCATGCGCTGAAAGTCCTCGGATGCCAGCGGGAAGACACCGCCATTGTTGGCGACCGCATGGACACGGACATCATTGCCGGCATTGAGTCAGAAATCGAGACGGTGTTGGTTCTCAGTGGCGTGACTTCACGGGACGATCTGAAGCGTTTCGCCTACGGGCCATCGTACATCCTGAACGGCGTCGGCGAAATCCCAGCGCCGTAAAAAAGAAGCTGCCAGCCAGGCTGACGCACGTATTTCAAGCTTCAGCTTGCCGTATGTTCCTCGCATGCAGGAGCATGTAGTTCAAGCTTTAGCTTGCCGTATGTAGTACAGCCTTCAGGCTGCTGTACGTATTTCAAGCTTCAGCTTGCCGTATGTTTCGCGCTTTTAGCGTTTTCGCCGCTGCGTGGCTAGTTTCCCCGTACAACACACCCTAAAAAATCTGCGCCACCAGCGTAATCTGCGGATAAAACAACAGTTTCTCGCCTTCGCTCTTCACTCTTCATTATTTCTTGGCCGCTTTGCTTCCGGCGCTATCGCCGTTTCCAGCGCCGCCGCTTTCCGTCATCATCTTTTGCAGGCGTTGGCAGCGACGCATAGCTTCTGCCAAAAAATCCTCTGGAGTCTGAAATGACTCATGGGTCATGCCCGACTCCAGCACAAGATCGCCGGCAAAATTTAATCCAGCCATAGCTTTGCCGAAACCCTCCCAGGGCACTGTGCCCGAAAACGGCAAAAGGTGCGTATCGCTGCCCGTGTTGTCATGGATATGCAGCGCCAGCAGCCGGTTGCCATACTGTTGCAGTATCTGAAAACACCGCCCTTGGATATGCTCGTGGCCAGAATCATAGCATAGTCCGACGTATGGTGTTGGCAGCTCATCCAGAAGATCGAAAAGCACCTCGTCGTAGTCTCGCCGCTGGCCATTTTCCAAGCCCAGGCCGACCTGACGCGCTTCGGCGTGCTTCGCCAACTCGGCGATGCTCCGACGCCCCTGCGCAATCATGCGGTCGCGCTGTTCACCCGGCGGGATGTCGTAGGGCAAAAGCAAGTGGACGACCACGACTCGGCCGTTGACCTCGGCTGCGGCATCCAGGGCAAGCTTACAGAGCCGCACTGACTCTTGTCGCATCGATTCATCTTCGGCAAACAGCCGGTCGCCCTCAGGAAACGGCGCGTGTACTGAGTCGATGACAAGACTGAGCTTGCGCAACAGCGCTGTCAGCTTTTGCCGGTCTGCGGCTGTCGCATAGCCCGCCAGTTGCGGGTTTCCGCCCAGGCTGACAACCTGGAAGCCAGCTGCGTGAATCATCGGCAAAGCCGTCTCGTATGACATTCCCCCCATAAACGATGTAAAAACCCCTGGCCGCATCATCCGCCACCTGGCCTTTCTCTGTTGCATTCTGAGCGTACGTAGTCGTACGTAGTTCAAGCTTCAGCTCGCCGTATGTTCCTCGCTTGCAGGAGCATGTATTTCAAGCTTCCGCTTGCCGTATGTTTCCCCAATTGGAGCCTTTACCGCTCCGTGGCTGTGGACAGGGGGGACAGGGTGGACATTGTGGACGGCACTTGCCGTATGTCATCCCTAGTTCTCGCCCCTAACGAATGATAAATGACAAATGCGCCTCAACATTCAGCATTCAGCATTCAGCATTCAGCATTCAGCATTCAGCATTCAGCATTCACCTTCCAAGCTCAATAATATTAGCGACCAACGCTTTGCAGCGCCCGCAATCGATTCCAGCGCCGGTCTTTTCAGCCACTTTGTCCACCGTATCCGCGCCATTTTTCACCGCATCGATCACAGCTTGCAGAGAGACATTCTTGCATCCGCAGACCGATGCCAGAATCCAGGGCAGATTTTCTTTGCATCCCTTGCATTGGTTGCAGACGCCCGCCAGTTTCGCGACTTCATCTGCTGTGCGCGCCCCTGCGCACATTGCTTTTCTGATCTCCGAATAGCCAACCTGATTCGCGGTGCAAATAATTTTGTTTTCAGCCATGACTCACCCATTCTGATGTTTTTATCCAATTGCGATGCAAAACGCTTTAGCCGCTTTTCGGCTCCAGATAGATTTATTCAATATAATCATCATTCGTACATCAGCAAAACACCCTTGCCGGAGAAAGAGCGTGTCCGATCACTGGTCAGCCATTGACAATTAAGCCGTAGGGCACCACGCCCCTTCGCCTTGTCTCATTCAGGTTCCCACAAGTCCTCACGTCGCATCCCAGAGCCATTCCTAGGGATAGAAAGCATCATGCCTGCGTGCAAGCAAAATCATATTTCAGCACAAAATCACTATATCCGTAACGATCCCACGGCGCTGGAAGACCTCAAAGTCGCTGCTCGCGAACTCCGCAATGGTGAGCATCTGGTCACCCCCTTTCACTGGGAAATCGAATTCCCCGAGGTCTTCGCGCCAGACCGGGGCGGTTTCGACGCCATCGTCGGAAATCCGCCGTTCGCGGGTAAGAATACCCTAATTAACGGCAACCGCGCAGGCTATCTCGATTGGCTGCAAACCATCCACGAAGAAATATACGGCAATGCCGACTTGGTGGATCACTTCTTCCGTCGTGCTTTCGGGCTGTTGCGCCCGGACGGCGCTTTTGGCCTGATCGCCACTAACACCATTGGCCAGGGCGATACCCGCCATACCGGTCTGCGCTGGACTGCACCCATGGCGGAACGATCTATGCTGCCACCAAACGCTACAAGTGGCCTGGCTTAGCTGCCGCCGTCGTCAGCGTGGTGCATGTGGTCAAGGGAGAACTCAAGGGGCCGTTTGACCTGGACGGTCGTTCGGTACCCGCCATCACCGCCTACCTCTTCCATGCCGGAGAGCACGACAGTCCAATGCGTCTGAATGTCAACACCGGCAAGAGCTTTCAGGATAGCATTGTCCTTGGCATGGGCTTTACCTTCGACGACACCGGTACCAGGGGTGTGGCCACACCATTGGCCGAGATGGAACGGTTGATTGCGCAGAATTCTCGTAACACCGAGCGCATCTTCCCCTACCTCGGCGGTGAGGAGGTAAACAACTGCCCCACTCATTCCCATCACCGCTACGTTATCAATTTTGAAGAACTCACAGAGGACGAGTGTCGTGCGCGATAGCCTAAGCTCATGGCTATCGTTGAGCAGAAGGTCAGGCCCGAACGTGCCACCAAAGATACCAAGAAGTACCCAAGGATGGTCTATGAGTGGTAGAAGTTCTGGAACAGGCGCGCCGAACTACAGTCCGCGACAGTCGACTTGGAGCGGGTAATTGTCGCCTGTCGGCACCAACCGCAGTGGGCAACCGCCTTTCTGCCAAAGTCCTCCGCTTTTGCAGAGTCACTAAACGTGTTCGCCTTCGCCACTCACGCCGCCTTCTGTATCCTCCAATCCCGTCCGTGCGAAGTCTGGGTGCGGTTCTTCGCCTCGTCGTTGCTCGGATCAGTCAGAACGCTATGTGCCAAGATCGGCTTTACGCAGTTGCGCCAGCCTCGCGCTTCACTTTCATAAAAAAAACATGGATCGAAGAACCACACAAAAATGCACCCATCTGAGGTGGCTCGCAAATCCTCGTTATTTATTTATATTTAACGATGATTAGCAAGGAACATTATGCCTGACTATCGAAAACAACTGAACCATTGGCTGGAATCCAACCGGCCGTTTTCCGCAGCGGTGTTGTTGATTTACAAGCAAGAACGAGGTAAGCGATGAATGGAGCATTCAGGGTCATAATCATCTCCATCAATATGCTGCTGCTGGCTACTGTCGCCATATCGGCACAGGGTGACGGAACGAATCGTGAAACAAACGCCCCCTCGCATTCTGTGCCCGCATCCGCCTCGGCTTCAAACGTCGAGGAACCCGCTCCGCCGCCGACTACACCGAGTGCCACAAACACTGCTGAACTTGCCGCCGAGTCTCCAGATGCAACAACCTCGGCAAGCATGGGATCGAAAGCGCCCCAAAATAAAGTAGAACCCACAGGTGCGGGTGTTTCAGCATCCGCCAACTGGCGGCATTCGCCGCCGCACCGTTTGCTTACATGGCTGGCCTCTGCCCTCTTTTCATGGTGGTTGTTTCCCTTGATCTTGGCAGTTGTCATTGCGTTCCTCTGTCGCCTTCGCGAGTCACGTCGTGCTATCTGGCCCTTCCTTGGACTGCTGTTCTGGCACTGTTTACGTTTTGTTTTTCTGACAGGTTTGCTCGTGATGATGATTTTGCAGGTGTTTAAGTTGCCTGCTGGAGTTGGTGCATTTGAGCGTTTTGCCATCGGCATCGCGGTTGCCGCTTGGATCGCTGTCGGGCATTGCATCCAGATGCTTGTCACCTCAACCCTGCGCCGATTAGCAAGACGGGCAGCTCAGCCAAAGACAACTCTTCCTCTTGTGGACGAGGTTGCGCAGCAGTTTATTATGCAGGCTGAGGCTATTCATAAGGGCGAGGGGCTGCGCAGCTTTATCGGTGCTACGCGCACCATTGCGCTTTTCGGCGAATGGGGAAGCGGCAAATCCACCTTTCTGCGTCAGTTAGAAGAAAAACTATCGTCTTTGGGGTTTATCAAGCCATCCACCGAAGAAAAACAGCGCATGGAGGGACGCGTTATCGTGCCGATTTTCTTTGACGCATGGCAGGCGCAGTCCGCCTGTCCACCCGAGTTCGCCTTGCTCAACGAGATTTACGCGAATCCCGTCATCCAATGTCTCGCTTGGTTCACCAAACCGTGGTATCTACGCTGGCTCAGTCTAGCGCGATCACTCAGAATTACAATCCGGGGTCTCTCGTTGGACAGCACGACGCAGTCGGGAACACTCCGTCGCCTGGAGTTAAGCCTGCTTTCCGACGCCTACCGTGTGTTATTGGATTTCTTGCAACAATCCGGGGTCTCACTTGTGATACTCATCGACGAGTCGGATCGCTGTGACAGGCTCTACTTTCAGGGTGTGCTAAATCTCATCCCGCGTTACCTCAATGCAGACAACTGCTTTGTGGTCAGCGCTATGGTCGATAGCCAGTTCTGGAATAGGCTGTTCCCACCTCTCAATGCGCCTGAATCCGGCGAGGCACTATTGGAGCGCTACCAGTTGCTGGCCAAGGAGATCGACGTAGAATATGCGCAACCGGATTCCGGAAGGAACTCTGGTTCCGGCAAGGCAGAAAAAGATACATCTGCCGAGCACGCCGGAGACACTGGGCAGAGCCAGACGGATGGGGTGTCAGTATCTCCGGTGCCGCCGCCTGCGGCCGATCAGCAACCCCGGATCATGCGGGTGTGTATCAAGGGTGACGGTTTGCTGGAGCGGTTTGAGCCTGATTTCTATGACACCCTGCGGGCAGCGCACGCCGCCGGTTATGCCAGCCAGGTTGATCTTCAGCGGCATTTCCTGGCTAAGTTCTTTGAACAGCAGCTATTCCTCGCCCCCCTGCTACGACCCCACCCAGCGGGTCAACCGTCGCACCCCCTGACCCGAACCCACCCGGCGAATCAACCGTCGCACCCCCTGCTACGACCCCACCCAGCGGGTCAACCGTCGCACCCCCTGCTACGACCCCACCCAGCGGATCAACCGTCGCACCCCCTGACCCGAACCCATCCGACGGACTATCCGACGAATCCCCTGACCCGAATACGTCCAGTGGAGCGTCCGTCCCCGACATCGTAAACCGATTGGTCGCCGCCTGGACGCAGCGGACTCTACCCCCCAAGGATAAACGTACGCTTCCAGTTTATAACGACCTGCTTGAGTTGTCCACTTTCCATGGAGGGCTGGGAGCGAATCCGCGGCTCATCATCAGCGCACTCAGCAGCGTGCTGCCGCTTATGTTAAGTGCAGCCCGCTCTGTGGGCTACGATCTCTCTAACAGCGAGATGAAAGATTTCATTTCCCTGCTCCGGCTGTCACTGGGGCTTTACTGCTATCTGGATCGTCATCCGAACTACATTATGGGACTGGAAGCTGCGGATTCAATGCGAATCGCGGATATGCTCTTTGCTTTTGCTTCGCCGGAAAGCTTAGCCAGGAAAGAGGCTGTATTACCAGGGCATAAGTTTGCGAAAGCAGACAATCAAGAGGAGAAGAAGTTAAAAATCGACGTCATTGAGCCAATAACGCTCCTATACTCGGAACAACGCTCTTCCGAGAATTTGCTTGCTTGTCAGGTGGTCTTTGGCATTGGGGAGGATGTGGCTGAGCAGCAACGCCACTTTGCCCAGCGCAGTAAGATCCGTTCCCTGTGTAATGAACTTTGCCGCGTATGGACCTACTCGAGGCGGCATTTGTTGTCAGACACCCCCGCTGACTGGGACTTAATACGTGTTGATCGAGCATGGGACGTTCTTCGTTCCGGCAACCCGAAACGGGCGATTACTATGTTCGATGCCAGTATTGCGGCGCTTGACAGAAGCTCTACTACACCCGAGCGTAGACTTGGGCTTGTACGTGCCTTGCGGGGCAGAGGTCGCGCCTGTTCGGCTGATGACCGGCCCGACGAAGCCATCGCCGCCTTTGACGAGGTGATCCGTCGTTTTGGCGATTCTCCGGAACCTGCCTTGTGCGAGCAGGCTGCCATGGCGCTAGGTAACAAGGGCGTCACCTACTATAAGGCTCAGCGTACAGATAAGGCCATCGCCGCCTTTGATGAGGTGGATCAACGCTATGGCAAGAACCCGGAACCGGCCTTGCGCAAGCTAGTTGCCATGGCACTAGTCAGCCAGGGGATCGTCTACGGTCAAACTAACCGACCCAACGAGGCTATCGCCGCCTATGACGAGGTGGTCCGCCGCTTTGGCGATGCACCAGAACCCGCCTTGCGAGAGGCAGTCGCCATGGCGCTGGTCAACAAGGGCGTCGTCTACGGGGATGCCAACCCGCCCCGATAACGAGGTTGCCGCCTATGACGAGGTCGTTCGCCGCTTTGGCGATGCTTCGGAACCTGCCTTGCGCAAGTTGGTCTTACGCGCCCATCGTAATGCCGCCAAGGTTCTTGAAGAGCAAGGACGAAAAGAAGAGGCGGAAGAGCGTTTGCGGAAAATCAGGGAATTGTTCGGATCGGAAACATCAACAGATGGCGATTTTGAGTTAGGGGGCGCCTAAACTGCGATTACGTCATAAAAACCAGGAAGAACCATAATCACCGATATAGTTCACTTTTACCACTATCAGCCAAGAAGCAGGAAGCGGATTTTTTGGGTCTAACTGTTTTCAGCAGCCAGGAGTACATAATGAAGGTATTGATATATGGTGACGGCAACAGCGCGCATATTATTGCGCCGATGCTGGCCGCTGCGGGGCAGGAAGTATCGCTGTTTACACTGGGGGCGCCATCGCGCTGGTGTCAGGAGGTTTCGGCGGAATATTGGAATGAGCATCACGAGAAAGTCTTTACCGTCAAGGGCCGCCTGGCAGCGGTAAGCGACCGACCAGAAATGCTGGTGCCCCAAGCCGAGGTGATAATCCTGTGCATGCCAGTCAGTCAATACCGCCCGGCTTTGCATGAGATTGCCCGACATCTGCGCCCGGAGCAGCAGGTCTGCCTGGGAACCATCTACGGCCAAGGAGGCTTCAACTGGATGGTCGAGGAAGTGCAACGCAAATACCGCCTGCCAAATATCAAATACTTTGCTTTCGGGCTGATCCCCTGGATTGCCCGCATCGGCGAATATGGTCGTCGGGGCATCACTTATGGCGGCAAAGCCAGTAATTGCGTCGCGTTGCATCCGGACAGTGATTTCGCCCTGCTGAAGCAGGAAATCTTCGACAATATCAGCCTGCGCTGGTTCGGCGCCGGAGAAGCGCAGCAGTCGCCGGATTTTATTTCGCTGACACTCTCAGTGGACAATCAGATTATCCATCCCACCCGGTGTTATGCCCTGGCGCAAGTCAGCGGCGGACAATGGGACTCAGCGGAGTCAGTGCCGTATTTCTACCGCGATTACGACCAGTTGTCAGTGGAGTACTTGCAACGCCTGGACGATGACTACAGCCTCATCCGGCAGGAGCTGCGTCGGCGTTTCCCGGCCAAGACATTCCCCTTTATGCTGGATTATCTCGCCCTGGAGCGCTTCAGCTATGCTTCCAGCAATACAGACATCCTGTCCACTTTTGTGAATTCCAAGACTTTGCGGGAAATCCGCACACCGGTGGTGCAGCTGCCTAATGGCAAGTGGGGTTTCGATATCACGCACCGATTTTTCAGTGATGATATCTACTATGGTGTCTGCATCGCCAAATGGTTCGCTCAACAGCTCGACCTGGAGACCCCGATGGCGGATGAGATTCTGCATTGGGTCGAAGGACTCAAAGGAGAGAAACTCCTCGACGAGCAGAAGCGACTGCTGACAGCAAGCCCGGCACTGGCAGCGCCATTCGCCTCCGGACTGCCGGAATATTACGGCCGACGAGACCTGGCCGCGCTGCTGGACTGAGAAACCGTCCTGCCCCCTCTGGGGCATTTGGCGCTTTGCGGCTTATGTCAAATCTCTCTTCCCATCACAAGATTTCGTACATGACCCGCAATCAAAGATTATAATGTTTCGAGTTTTTGGAATGCTTCGCAGAGTTCTCGAATTGGCGTGCCAGTATACAATGGTATCACTTCGCATTGAATATTTTTTAGGCACGGCGCGGTTTTCAACAGTCCGATGATATGCTTCCAGTCAATATTTCCATGACCTATATTGCGGTGCTGATCGCTGGAGCCGTCATTGTCATGCAGATGGCAGTTCACGACGTGAGGCAACATTTTTTCCAACGCCTGATTCTCCCATGGCGGCTCGGCAATGCCAACCGCATTCCATGCAGCACGGGGAGCGCTATCAGGATGGTGTCGCCCCTTGTCCATCAGATTGGCATGTCCAGAATCGTAGCAGAAACCGAGATTTTCGGTTGGAAATTTCGCCTTGATTTCTAACAGCCGTTCTGGTGTATTGCTGCGAGACCAGATATTCTCGATGCAAATGACGATGTTCAGCTTTTCGGCCTCGGCAAGCGCATCATCTAATGCCGATGCAATCAATTCCATGCTTTGCTCAATGGATTGACCCAAAGTGCGGCTGTCATTGCCGACGTGGACAGCGATGGTGTCCACCCCGAGGTCAGCGGCAATGTTGAGTGCGAGCTTGCGGCGCAATGCACCCACTCGACGCAAGGCCGGGTCGGGACAGATGAGATCAAGAGCCGGGCCGAAAGGGGCATGGGCATCGACAAAGGTGAGTCCGAAAGATGCTACTTCCTTTTGCAGTTGGCTGGACAGCCCTGGATTCTGCATCACCATCGAGATAAGAGTGTCAGTTAGCACAAGATGCTTTGCGCCGTTGGCAGCGAATTCATGCATAATGTAGGGACGCATGGCATCAGAGGTGTGCTCAAAATCGAAAAGGAAGGTTACAGGCACTTTGAACATGTTTCACCTTGGTTAGAAAAATTTTCCCCTCGGAACAGCTGGTCGCGGTCGTAAATAATGTACTTCATTCGATTCAGCTTTCCATCGAAGACGTCGGTCTAATGCGGGCGACCTGCGTGGACCGGTTGGCATCCGGGGCACAGTCTCTGCGTCTGTCGCCTCGCTTACTTGAAAAGTCCCTGTTGCGCCATTATGGTATTAAGTGAAAGAAACTGTTGTTTTTGCCGATTGCGGATACATCGCCGCCGGCGTCAAGTCATCACGTTTTTTGAGGGAACACGACTATGCATTACACCGACCTTGCTCCAGGTCTTTTACAGACGCTTCGCCAGGGAACCGTGATTCCGGCCATGCCGTTGGCTCTCAACGCGAAGCGTAAATTTCTCCCGGATCGCCAAGCTGCCTTGGCACGTTACTACATCGACGCAGGTTCCGGCGGCATTGCAGTCGGAGTGCATTCGACGCAATTTGAAATCCGGGAACCGAAGATCGGTTTGTTCGAGCCGGTTTTGAGCATTGTTTCGGTCGCGATTGACAAGTGGTCCGCACGGGTGAATCGCCCCATTTTCAAGATTGCCGGGATTTGCGGCCGGACTGACCAGGCTCTGCGCGAGGCCGACTTTGCAATTCAACGCGGTTATCACGCTGGCTTGCTCAGCCTTTCCGCTTTCCGCGATGACTCGGTCGAGGCGATGCTGGATCACTGCGAGCAAGTCGCTAAGGCTATCCCGGTCATCGGATTCTATTTGCAGCCCGCTGTCGGCGGCCGCGTTCTGCCATACTCCTTCTGGCGCCAGTTCGCTGCCATCGACAACGTCATCGCCATCAAGATAGCCCCCTTCAATCGCTACCAGACCTTTGACGTTATCCGAGCCGTCGCCGAAGCCGGCCGCGAACAGGACATCACCCTTTATACTGGCAATGACGACAACATCGTGGTTGACTTGTTGACGGAATTCCGGGTTAAAACCGCAGCCGGCGAAAAAGCCCTCCGCATCAAGGGCGGCCTGCTCGGCCACTGGTGTGTATGGACGCAGGCGGCGGTTCGCTTGCTGGATGAACTCCATAAGGCCGCTGCCGCAGACCAGATTCCGGCCTCGTTGCTTACCCTGGCTGCGGAGGTGACTGATTGCAATGCTGCTTTCTTCGACGCTGCCAACCAGTTCCGTGGCTGCATTCCCGGCATCCATGAAGTGCTGCGCCGACAGGGACTCCTGGAAGGCACCTGGTGCCTCAATCCGGCAGAAGTGCTCTCGCCTGGCCAGAGCGAGGAAATCGACCGGGTATATCGCTCGTATCCGCATCTTTCCGACGACAGCTTTGTCAGCGCTAACTTGTCGCGCTGGCTGCAAGGCTGAGCGAGGCGGGGGAGAGTGTATAGTCGCTTGAAAAGCGAACGCCGATGGACACTGATTCAGTGCCATCGGCGTTTTTGATTGCGGGTGTTCGTTGATTTGCCTCAGCTTTTGCTGGTGCCCGCAGTTGATACGTCAACCGCGGGCGCAGAAGGTCACTTCAGCAAGACGATTTTGAGGGGCTTCCAGAGGCCGCCGGCATAGCCGATGTCGGAAACGCGGACGGTCAGGATGTTTTCAGCGCCCCATTGCACAGCGTTAGTCACATCCAGGGCAAAGGGCTTGTCCCAGATCTCCTCGGGCACGCCCAGGTTCTGGCCGACATATTTGCCGTTCAGCCACACCCAGGCCTGTTCGTCCGCAGCGCCGACTTGCAGCTCCACGGCCTTGCAAGCCGTCTTGGCTGGCATCTTGAAGCGGATGCGATACCAACCAACGCCGTCATAGTCTTTGAATCCTTGGCCCTCCCACGCCGCGGCCTTTTGCAGTGTCCATTTGGCATCGTCAAAAGCATCGTCAAAATACTTGCGCTGGTGGCCGGTGCGTTCCGGGTCTGTGGTGAAGCGCCAGCCTTCGGTCGGCAGATCAATCGTCTGTATCGGCGTGCCTTCTGGGCGCTTTACGTCAATCTTGAAGGGGAAGTTGTCTCGATCCTTGAAGTACTCGAAGGACCAGCGTACGCTCCTGAGTTCTTCGCCTGTGAGTCCGAAGTCTTTTTCCATCATGGCCATCACTTTGTCGATGTCTGCGCCGTCCAGAATATGTTTTTTGGCCAGTCCGAGACCGAAGTTGCGGCGGACTGCCTTGAAGCTGCCGCCATCGTCACTTTCGGTGTAGCGCCAGCCGCCGCCTTCCTTGGCAAGGGCGAAGAGCCGATCAAGGTCAGCAAAGGCGTTGCTGACTGATGCGTAAGCGCCGGATTTGATGAGCAGATCAGGCCGGTCAAACATGGCCAGGTTGATGGACACGGCTGCGATTTCGACGCGTTTCAGCAGCGTTGGGTCGTTGGCCACCAGCTTTTTGGCGCGTTCCATGCATTGCCAGGCTTTGATGAAAGCGTCGTCATCCAGCCACAGGCATTCCTTGGCAAAGCAGCCGGTTTTGAAGTCGGGGTTGCGTCGGATAGCGTCGCAGATGATGTCGATATAGCGGATGAATTCCGGGCCGGCCGCGCCGTAGTAGCCGTTGGCGAATTCGCGGATCAGCCGGTTCACATCTTCCTTCGGATTCCAGAGCAGTTTGCTGGTCACCCAGACGCGCATGTCAGTCAGGTCGCCGGTCGAGCCTGGTCCGTGGCAGCCCTGCTCAAAAATGGCGATAGCGCCATGATCGACGAACATCTGCAAGTCTTTGCCGAGGTGACGCCAGTTTGGCATCGGCTGGTAGAACTTGGCAAAGTCAGTCACATAATTCCAGATGAACAGCTGCGGCGCGATTTTCTTCCAGTTAGCGATGTCGGTGCGGAAAGAGGCGTTGTAGTCGGAGTTGAGCGGATGTCCGAACATGCATTCGATAGTGCAGAGGCGGATGATCACATTTTTGCGCGGCTGCACTGTGCCGGGCACTTGGCGCGTGTACTGGTAGGCAAGGGTCTCGACATACATGGTCGGGTTGTGTCGCTCCACCGCTGCCGCGACTTCATTGACAAAGTCCAGCAGCAAGTCAGTCTGGTTGCCATTCTGGTCGACAAACGCCTGGCATTTCTCGCACTGGCAATAGCTTATATTGTCATTCTGGGACACGTCAATCATAGCGCCGTCGCCATGCGGCCCCAGCTTCTCCAGCACTACTTTGATGAATTCTTTGCGCATCTCCTGATTGGTCAGGCAGAGCTGTCCTTCCCGCTGACCGCCGACGCGGACGCCGTCCCGCAGGCTGTACCATTCCGGATGCTTGTCAAAGTACTTGGCTGCTGGCAGCCAGCGGTCAAAGGTATGCACAAAGCCGATCAGCACTTCGCGGCCGCCCAGCTCAGGTGTGGAAGCCGTGCAGTTGGTGCGCATCTTGACTGCAAATTCCTGATGCTTGTTGATCAGGTCGTAATACGCATGGCGGCTGAAAAAGGGCGGCGCAAAGCGCTTTGTGTAGGACGGCAGGTAGAATTGCGACGCCTTGGGCCAGTCGGTCACAGCGTGAGTCCAGTAGCGAACGCCGTAGCCATGCTCCAGCAGTTCATAGACGGCATAGAGAGCGCCGCGCGGTCGTGCTCCAGACAAGATGTAGTTGTCCTTGTATTTGGCTACGATCATCTCGTCGCGCTTCATCTCCTGCCAATCAACCCCGAGCAACGCCGCAGTCAGGTGCGACTGCCCGATGTAGAATGCGTGCGCCGCAGTCTTCTCGTGCACGATGGGGATTTCGACGCCGAAGATTTGGCGCAGGCCTTCTTGCAGCTCCTTGGCCGCGTAGTTTTCAGCGGGGATGGCGTCTGCCGGCACCACGATTTGGCATTGCTCCGGCGCCACCGGGGTAGGCGCCAAGTGCCGGCAGCTTGTTGCCAGGCTGGTCAAAAGAACAGTTGCGGCCAGCCCGACAGCGGCCAACATAGAGGGAATGGTCAATGATTTCGGCATGGGAGAACCTTTCTTTGTGCAATGATAAGACGTTTCAGTTCAGGTTGTTTGGTCTTGGTGCTGTTGGCGGCATTGATGTAGCACGGCCGGGTGTCACAGTTTGAGCAGTCGGATGGCATTTTCGCGAGCGATTTTCGCGAAGACTTCTTGGCTGATTTTGCCAGTGTCCCGCATTTCGATGAGGAAGTTGGCCAGTTTGCGATGACTGTCCTGGGGTGCAGAGCAGATATCGATGCCATACAGCAGCCGGTCTTGGAATTCGGTCATGAAAGCGGCGGCATACTCTGGATCGCGCATCAGGGCATTGGCGCCGCTGCCAGCGGAGAGGTCGCCATAGAGATTTGGGCGGCGGCGCATGATTTTCGGCACAGCGCCTTCGACCACTTTGCCGCTCGGATAGCCGTTGCGGGCGGCGACGGTGTCAAGCACGCTGATTTCCGCCCAGAAGGTCTGGGAATGGCCGAGCATGACCAAGTTCGGATAAACTTGCAGGGTTTCTTCCAAGCCGGGCAGGCCGGGTTGGTCATAAATGCCATAGCAGCCGCCCAGGCGATGTCCGATGTGGAACGTCATGGGCAGGCCGACTTTCTCCACAGCCCGGAAAAAATTGCGCATGTAGGGGTCGAAAAAAGACATGTTGCAGATTACTTCGCCGACGCCCTTGCAACCAGCCGCCTTGTACTGCTCAAGGACTTTTTCCAGCGGTGCCTGCGGGTCATTGCGGATGGCGCGCGGGTGGATGTTGCAGAAGGGAATGAAACGGCCTGGGTACTGCTCTGCGGCCTCCAGGATGTCCTCGTTCGCCTGCGGCAGATAGAACTCCGGGCCGATCAGCGGCAGGAGAATAGCCTTCTCTATGTCGGCGCGGTCATAAAATTCGATGAGTTGGGCGGGTGTTGGCCAGGGTTTGGCGCTGGGAACCTGCAAAAAGGGTCGACGATACGCATGCGCATGGATGTCGATGAACATGTCTTCTCCGAAAAAAGAATTATGGTGCGCCAACCGTAGACAGGCTGTGCGGCGGCAGGGGAAAAAGGTAAAATAACTCCTCTTTCAATCTATCTCTGTTGCCATGATTTGCAAAACCGCGCAGGGTGGATAATTGACCTGGACAGTGATTTGGTCAGCCATTGATAACAGCCATCAAGGCAGCATTTGGTTCCGCGCCGCCGCATCTCTGGCCGGATATCCCAAGCTATCCGGCCCAGGCGTCGCAACGCCATACGTGACGGCGGCACTGTCGTCAAATCAACCGATAGGCAATGTTCCCCATTCAAGCCCCCCGCAGTCTTCAGGCTGATGGGAGGCGGTCGCTTACATCCAAGGTGCTGCGACCGCCACTCCAAAACCGTCAAAAAAAAACGCCATTCGTCGCCGTTACCAACAGCCGGCAGCTGGCTCGACATGTACTGGCCGCTCTGGTTGACGGCATTTGCAGTCCAGATGACGGGCACTGTTGCGAGATTCCCCATCAATGGCATTTGCATTGCATGAGTACAAAACCCAGGCATGGCGTTGTGTTTTTCCAGGTTGAATTCGTTGCGGGTAGTGATTCTTGTTGTTCCCCGTCACACGCCGACCTCGTTTTGCAGGGCATCGCGAAAGTCCGTCGCCGTCTGGAACCTGACGTTAGCCTCATCGGCCAGCGCATGGTCAATCACATCGGCGATGTTTGAAGGGAGAGTCGCATTTCGCTGGCGTACAGGGACAGGTTTTGCCTCCAAGACGACCTCCATCGGGTCTGCGCCTTTCGGGAAGTCACGGGGATAGAATCCGGTCAGCATGTTGTAGAAAGTTGCCGCTATGCTCCATACGTCACTGCATGGTTTGCTGTGCTTGAAATCAGTCACCTGCTCACGGGGCATGAACGGAAAGGTCCCAGCATAATTCCCGGTCATGGTCATCCCGCTGAATCCGACTTTCTCGAAGCTCCTGGCAAGGCCAAAGTCGGCCACCATCGCCAGGGGAGAGTTCGCGTCGCCTGACAGCAGGATGTTGGCGGGTTTGATGTCTCGGTGAACGATTCCTTTTGAATGGGCATACGCAAGTCCGTCCAAGGCTTCGAGAATGAGTTTGGTTGCCTCCCGGACTGGGATACAACCACCGTGCACCCGCATCAGGTCGCCCACGCTGCCTCCTGCGCAGTAGTCCATGATGAAGTAGAACGCCGTGCCTACCGAACCGTGATCCAGCAGGGGTACGATGTGGGGATGCCGCAATGTCTTTAGAATATTGATTTCACGCAGGAAACGTTGACGGGCCGTTTCATCCACGGCCACCCGCGACAGCATGATTTTGATTGCCACGGGGTGGGCATCGCCGCTACGGCGCGCAAGATAGACGGCGCCAAAGCCGCCGACCCCAAGCCTCTTTAGGATATCATATCCAGGTATTGAGGGAGGACCTTTGCGGTCGATCTCCTTTCGCGCCATTTGGAGCAGCTTGGACAGAATCTTCGCCGGATCACCGGCCAGTTGCTGGTAGCATGTGTCGCAAAGGGTTTCCGAAGCTTGACGTTCGCCGATTTCTTCGGCGATATTTTTGCCGCACCTGGCACAACGCTGTGGCTGAATGGCCCCTGGAGATTTCCCAAGGGATGGCATTGCCACGCCGCGCTCGTGCCAATTTGCTGATACAGGCTGCGCGTCGGCCTTGCCGGGTTCTTTTATCGACTCCGGGTTGACGTCCGAGCCTCGTGTTGTTGCCGGTCGAGATGACACGACGAGAACCGTATCGCCAGCCCGGATGCTGTCACCGTCACGCAAAGAGATTTCAGGGTAGCGTCGCGCTCCGCCTTGTTCCGGCGTCTCCCCTGGATTTCGGGCGCCATATTTGATGCCGTTGACGTATGTTCCGTTCAAGCTGCCCAGGTCTCGCAATACTGCGTTCGGAGGATTGACTTCCATGAGAAAATGGTGGCGAGACACTTTTGGATCATGGGGCAGGCAAGCATGACAATCTCCAGCCCGTCCAAAAATAAATATGTCGTGTTCGGCAAAGGAGAATTTCTGTCCCTTCATCATCCCTTCAACTATGCTAATCGTCAGCTCGTTTGACATGACTCTCTTCTCTCTTCTGCTTTACAATTCCTTAGGAATCTTCTGACGCTTCACTGAGTGCGACGCTCCTGTGCGCGGTCTCCTCCTGGGTTCGTCTTTTGAACGGCTATATCCATCCTGCCATTGCATGAGCCGCACGTAAACGAACCCCGCCAGTGCGCCGAAGAGATGCGCCGAGTGCGCGACACCGGCTCTTTCAGGCGAAATCGTGAGATAGAGTTCCATGGCTCCCATGATCAGGACGGCATATTTCATTTTCATCGGAAAAAACAGGCAGAACATCAACCGATTGTTCGGAAAGTAGACAGCTTGGGCAGTCAGAATGCCAAAAATAACGCCTGAGTAGCCCATGACCAGTTCACCAGGTTCGTGCGCCAGGACGAGAAAGCCCGCCATCGAAACAAGGGCGCAAGCCAGCGAAAAGCCGATGTACCGGAGCCGTCCCATGGCCTGTTCCACAGAAGGGCCGAGCATCCACAGAGCAAGCATATTGAACAAGAGATGCGTGACGCTGGCATGCAGCAAGGGGGCAGTCAGAAGCTGGAAGAACAAGCCATGCTCCAGAATGCCGACACGTGACAGGCCGAGGAACGCAACAACGCTATGGCGCGAAGTGAACCCAAAGCCGGAGAGGATGCCCGTGGCCAGAAAAAGGCCGACGCAGACCCAAACAATCAACAGTGAAACACTGTGGACTGACTGCCCCCACATCGCTCGGAATCCATCCCTGATATCCGACAGGGCCGGCGGCGTTTCATTTTCTTCCTGGTATCCCATGTTCCATTCTTCCACAACGCCATACGTCTCAATCAGGTGGTCGCTGGCGGCGGCTGGCTTGCAGCTTTGATCGGGGGCAGGAGCTTCTCAAGGTCGACCCGGTAAAGCCGGTTTTTCTCCAGCAGGGCATTGGCTATCGCGTCCAGGTGCTGGCGGTTCTCTGCGAGCTGTTTTTGGGTTTGTTCCATTTGCTCGTTCAGTATCTTCGAGGCTATTTCGTTGATGCGTTGATATATGGGGCTGCTGATGGCCTCGGCGTACTTGAACAACTCGGGAGTTGCGAGGATGCCATACTCCTGGATCATCCCGTACCGGCAAATCATTCTGCGTGCATCCTGCGTGGCACTCTCAAGATCGCTTGAAGCGCCGGTTGTCAATCCCGCCTCGCCATAGTACAAAGTCTCGGCGGCACGTCCACCCAAGGTTGTCCTGATAGCCGCCAACATGTCATCGCGGGTCAGGCTTTCGCGCCTCGTCTCGGCTTCGGCACGGCGCATTCCGCCCCCACGGTCGGCGCGTGCGATGATCGACACCTCGGGAGTCCACCACCCGCTCAGCCAGTACATGACGGTGTGGCCAGCCTCGTGGCGCGCAGTGCTTTGCAGGAATTCGCGGGACCATTCCTTAGCCTCGCCATCCTTGATTGTGTCAAGGGCTTCCATCAGCAGATCGACTGTCAACTCCGTCCCTTTCTTCATGGCGCTGCGGCCTGCGGTCTCGATTGCCTGTTCCAGATTCGCAATGCTCATTCCTGTGGACTTTTCGGCCATCAGATCGATGACGGATGCCGGTATCTTCAATCCTCGGACGTCTCTCAGCCGCATGTCAAGATACTTTCGGCGCGCGGCGGCGTCCGGCAGATCGACAAGAATGGTACGTGAGAACCGCCGCACGAGTGCCGGGTCCAATGTTCGCGAAGAACGCTCTGGGGAGTCTTGGTCTTCCGGCTGCACTTTGAAGTTTGTGGCGGAGAGTACGAAGACCGGCCTATCCGGTGCGGTGCCCGTGAATCCATCCATCTCCGTCAGCAAGGCGTTCAGCGCCATTTCCTCGCCATGACCTGCGCCCGGAGTGCCGGAGCGGACTTTTCCAATCGCGTCGATCTCATCGATGAAGACAATTGCTGGGGCGTATCGGCGCGCCCGTGCAAACAGGTCCCTCACGCTTTGCGGTCCACTGCCTTGCCATTGCGTCACAAAATTAGTCGCTGATACTGCAATGAATGCGATGTTTGATTCACCTGCCACTGCCCTGGCCAACATGGTCTTGCCCGTGCCAGGCGGCCCATGCAGGAGCACTCCCTTGGGCGGTTTGAGACCCAAGGCCGCAAACCGCCGCGGGTTTTTCAAGTAATCGATGAAGAATTTCAGCTCCTCCTTGGCGCTGTCTGCGCCAATAACGTCTTCGAACCGGGTGCCCGGCCTCTCTACATCCTCCAGTATCTCCCCGGCGTCGACGGCGGCGATGGCTCGTGCCAGGCGTAGGTTTCTGAGCCTGATGCTGATCTCTCTGCCTGCTGCGTCCACATGCGGCACGGTGTCAAAAATGAGTGTTTTGCGTTCTTGCGCAAGACCGTCGGCAGCCTTCTCTCGATGGAGGCGACGGCATGTAGCTAACAGGCTAGCCGCCAACTGATCGCGGTGGTCCTGCCAGTCGGGAACCATGCCGTCCACGAAGCGACTTACCAGCATGCCGCGAGCTCCTCCTCCTCTCACACAGGCCGCAAACAGCTCATCGTCCACGGCTGGCGTTTCTCCGTCGTCCTCGCCGTCGTCCGCCAGGGCCAGTAGGAAGACCGGCATGTTCGGCATCCTGTCTCGTATTTTGCGAAGGAGTTCCTGTCCCTTGTCAAGCCCCCGCGCCGCAGCGGGTGTATGGTCAAAATGCTCGCCAGTTGCCGTCAATGGACTCGCGAGTTCTGAGCGCCCGAGCCAGATGTCGAGGAGCACCATGTCGATCTCTTCGACGGAAAGAGCCTCCAGTGCCCTGTCCTGACTCGCAGCGCAGCGCCAATCAATGCCCGTCACATGCTCAGCGTACAGCGCCGTGATATCGCTGTCAGCCACCAGGAGGATGCGCGGCTGTTCGGTCGGTTCGAAGAGACGGGCAATCTCGGCGTCTTGGAGGCCATCGCTCTTGTCCAGGACAAACCTGACCTTGTCCATCCTGGCGAACACGTCCTCCAGCCGGTCGGTCTTGAACAATTGGCAGAACTTGAAGATTTCCGTTTTCACGAAGATTTCCGCCTGAGCTCTAAGGGTTCGTGCATCCGAACGCGCCCCTTCCCGGAGTACAAGGCAGAGCGACAGAAGCTCGCTGAACGCGACCGACTTGTAGTACTGCTTTTCCAACAGGCTGCCTACCCGGTTCAATTCCGCCTGTACGACAAGGTCGAGTTCATTCACTCGAAGCCGGTTGAAGAGTACCGGGTAGCCTGTTGCCAGCCGCGAGCAGATCGCCGGGGGAAAGAACGGCTCGCCGGTGCGGGGATCCCTTTCCGTCTCAAGCGCATCCAGGATGGTTCTGCGATGGAAGCTGGCATTGGCTGTGTTGACGCCATTCTGGTTGGGTCGGTCGTAGAGCTTGGCGCCGGCGTTTGTCGTGAGTATTATTGTCGTATCCCGGAATTGAACGTTCCGTTCATGGAATTTGTCTTCCAGCGTTCCTGCGTCAAGAATCTGGAGAAATAGGTGAATCGTGTTGATGTGCGCCTTTTCGATTTCGTCAAAGAGCAGGACGGCGTCAGGATTCTTCTCGACGAACTCGGTGAGTACACCCGGATGAGCCCCTCGGTACGACTTGCTCATGCCGACGAGTTCTTCATTCTGCTGATGGCCCGAATAGGCGCTCATGTCAAAGCGCCTAAAGGGCCTGTCAAGATATGACGCGCCGGTCTCGGCAAGGTATGTCTTGCCGACGCCGGGCGGGCCGGCGAACACGAACACGGCGCGGGGGGCGCGCCGTTTGGCGTCGGCGGCGGCAACGACCTCAGCGTTGAACAGCCCTTCCACAAAAGCATGCACGGCGTGGTCCTGCCCAAAGACCCTGGTCAGGAGGTCCATGCGCATCTGCCGAAGTCTTTCAGTCAAATCCCGTATGTCCGGTGTCTTCGCTTCCTTCTCATACCATGCGGCGAGGCGCGACACGGCGGCGTCTCGCGGCATGGGCGTCATCGACATGAGAAGGCACGCTTCGCTGCTGCTCGCCAAGGCGGTCGCAAGATGCGGCAAGTCAATGAGCGCCGGTTGGTGTGGGTCCGGCACCTCTTGCGCAAGCTCCTTTGCGGCCTGGAGCATCCTGATGACTCCCTCGTCCAGCGCGAGTTTGCCTGGGCATGCGGCAGGTTCCGGCAGGATCGGGCAAGCAGACCGCAAGGCGGCCGGACTGACCCCGAGTACGTCGGCAAGAAGCACGCCTGCCTCGGACTTGCTGGCGATGGCCGCCAAGAACGCCTTCAGATTCAAATGGCTTGCGCCGCTGGAAAAGGCGAAGTCCTTCGCTGTATCCACAAGTCGTTGTGCGCGTTCCGTAAACATCACGCTTCCTCCAACGGTAGAAGGACGGGATTGCCAAGCGGCGAAGCAACATTACAGTTCATTGGGTATGCTTTCATGAATCTCGTTCTGAACGGCGACGGCCGTGGCGACACGACGCCAATGAGCATCGCGCTGAATGCGCTGGCAGTAAACCTCATGGGCAACTCGGCAGACCCATAATGGCACAGTAGCCGTCATGGCCGACTTGAGGACGTCAAGGAGGGTGTCTGCTTGATGTATGTCCTCAATGTCAGGGAGGCGAAGCACCAGGTTGTCGACTTGGCTTGCTTCCGCCAGGATGCCGTGCAGGAACCGCGCAGGGGGCTGGTCAGGCCTGCCGCCGCGAAGCTTGCAGGTGACATCCACGATGTGAAGGCGCCGAAAGTCTGAGCAAGGCATCTCCTTTGTGACAGCAAGGGCAAGGCATGCAAGGACGGCATCAACCGAGCCGCTCTTGTCGGAAACCAGGAACACGCCTTTTCGACCCGTTGCGCACAAAGCCTTCAAAACCGACTTCGCTTCTGTGGCGCGGCCGATCTCCTCCCGCAGCTCCCCTTTTGCCGCCTGAGCCGTCAAGTCCGTTCCCCACCTTGACAGCCAAGACGGGAGTTCCCCGCAGTCGCGAACCGCTTGCCCTCCGACGAGAAGCACCTCGCGGATGGCGGGAGTCGGATTTGCGGTAATCGCCGCCAGCAGATGGCGCAACGTGAGAACATCGCTTCCTGCCTTGTCCATCTCCCGTGCGGCCTCATCGAAGAGCAACCGGCTCTTTTCAGACCGATGCATCTCGCCGCCATCGTAGACAGCGTCTCCCTTTCCAAAAGACGCCCTCAGCTTCCTTCGAGCCTGTGTGCTGCCCACGCCAAGGCGGGCAATATCCCTTTTGACCGCCTGCACGTCTTCAGCCAATTCCTTCACCGCCTGGCCGCCATTGGGACTCAACCTCTCAAGCTGATCCGCAGGAAGCTCGGAGAACTTCAGCAGCGCCATGCAGAAATGCTCCGGCTCAATCGCAGCAAAACACCCGGCAAGGGCCTCCCGACAGGCCAGCTGCCAGAGTAAATCAATGGAGGTTGATACCTTGGGCATGGCTATCTGTCTCCTTTTTGCAGAGCCACCAAGGCAGCATGCGCCTTCAATGCAAAGTGATGACCCGGTTCTACTGCCAGGACACTTTCCAGAAGAGCCACTGATCCGTCAATATCCTCACGTTCCAGCATAATCTGATTCAGGTTGAAGTAGGGCTTGAGATAGCGAGGATTAAGAGCAATGGCACGCTGGAAGCAGGCCTCAGCTTCGCTGGTGTGGTTAAGTAGGCGATGGAGATGCCCCAGGTTGTTCCAGACTTCTGGATACTGAGGGTTGATTCCTAACGCCGCTTCAAAGGACTCCCGGGCCTCATCGAATCGCGACAGTCCCGCAGCCGCTACCCCCCGGTTGTTCCACGCCGACGCATCCCCCGGTGAGAGATTTATCGCTCGGTCGGCACAGTCATGGGCATCTTGGTGCCGTCCAAGCTCGTTCAGAACAAAACTCATGTCGTTGTGAACGCCGGTATCATCAGGTGCAAGTCCTGCCAGTCGTTCCAGGTCAGCTAGGGCATCCTGGAATCGTGAAACTGTACAAGCGCACTGCGCCCTGAGCCGAAGAGCGAAACGGTTCTCAGGCTCACGCCCGAGTACTTCGTTCAGCATGGAAAGGGCCTCGGCATGATCCCCGATGTAGTGCAAAGACGCCGCCCTGTTGACCTTCTGAGTAGTTTCGTTGGTCTTGGCATAGACGTGGCGGTAGCTGCCTCGCAACGCCCATGCGCAGCCAAGTACCTGTTGATGCACGAGGCAGAGAAGCTCCGCCACCTCGTTAAAACCCTGGAAGCGCTGGCGAGGCGACTTTTCCAAACAACGTAACACGATGGCCTTGAGTTGCTCTGGAATGAAGAGGCCGCGGTCAGCGGGATCAGGCGGAAGCGATTTAAGATGCCTGGCATGAAGCACGTATGGTGGTTCTCCTGACTCACGCTCGAATGGAGGATGCCCGCACAACATCTCGTACAGAACGACGCCGAACGCATAGATGTCGGTGCGTCCGTCGAGCGCACCATAAGAGGCCCACTGCTCGGGTGCCATGTACTCCGGGGTACCCATGCTCCCGTGAGTGACGCAAGGCGAAAAGCGATGCGAGGGGGTGTTTCCTTCAGAGGTTCTGTTCAGCTCATCGTTGGCGTCCAGGGCTTTGACGAGACCGAAATCCGTAATCTTTACGCAACCGTCTGCAGAGACCATGATGTTGGACGGCTTCAAGTCCCGGTGAATGAGGTGATGGACGGAATGAGCGTAATGCATTCCCCTGCAAATCTGTATGGCATAGTCGAGGGCCGTCTCAAGCCGGAGCGGCGAACCGCCGATGTGTTCAAGCAAACTCTGACCGTCTACATATTCCATAAACAGATGCGGCAGGTTGTCGATGACCTCAACAAATAAAGCCTGGACAATGTGAGGATGGTCGCCGAGTCGCAGCCAACTGCGCACTTCGCGCTTGAAGCGTTCCTGGGCTTCGTAGCTCATCAGGAATTGACGCTGAATTGTCTTTACCGCAAAGGGCATTTCAGCCTCTGGGCTATAGACCAGATAAACGACCCCCATCCCGCCGCGCCGCACGGCACGGATTTCATATCCGCCGGGAAGCCGGGTGCCTTCGTGGCGGACGCCTTCTGTTGACGATGATACGGAAGAAATCATGTTGCCACATTAGACCTAAACAAACGTCACGGAGTCGTCCTTTCTGACCATCCCGACGAACTTTCCACATCCGCATTTGTACCCCACTGCAAGATTGCCAACGGCTTCGCGATAGGTGCTGGCGGGTAGTGTTCGTAACGCACCATAGCTCTTGCAGCGGATGCAAACCTCGGTGTACATCTCGGGAGCATCGAACCCCAGCAAAATGTTTCTCGTTCTAATTAAAAATCAAATTGACCTAAATAATCTTGGCTTTCCGGGCTTGTTGCTGTATGGTAAGCGTGGTGCCTCGCCCCCTTACACCAAAAACATGGAGCATACAATGAGCAAACCCGGACCTCGCGTTATCATTACAGAAACCGAATTGGCAAAGGCGAAACAGGTCATTAATCGTTTGCCATATCGTGACGACCTTCTCGTTGCCTTCGCCGTTGTGCTGACATCCCAGGAAAAGCTTGACCAGGCGGATATCGGCGAAGTCCTGGGGGTTTCCCAGTCCACAGTCAAGCGAATGATCAAGGATTTCAAAAAGGAATGCTCCGCCTCCGCAGAGGAGGAAGTCAATGCCCCGACCTGGGGTGGAGACCGACGGTCGATTTTGACTTGGGACGAGGAGAATGAGGTTCTCGGCCAGATGACCCCTGAGGCAATTCAAGGGCATATTGTGACAGTCGGCGACATCCAAAGTGCCCTGGAAGCCAAGGCTGGCCGAAAAATGAGTCAGCAAACAGTCTACAACATTCTCCGTCGTCACAAGTGGCATAAAGTGGTTCCCGACAAAGTGCACCCCAAAAATGACCCTAAAAATCTTGATGAGTTCAAAAAAAACGTTTCCTGAAGCGGTACACATGGCAACCATCCAGTCCAAACAGGAGGGAAAAAACCTTCGCATAATGTTCCTTGATGAGGCGCGCTTTGGAAGGTTGCCAGTGATTCGTGCGGCATGGGTTCCCCACGGCGTCCGGCCATTGACAGCAGCAGCGATTGAGCGGCAGTTTAAATACATATACGGCGCCATAAGCCCGTTTGACAGGGACGTTGAATGGCGTGTAGCGGACATGATGAACACAGAAAACATGAATTTTGTTTTTGCACCAAATCAGCAACAAGCATCCTAATGACTACCTGTTGGCAGTGGTCGATGGAGCCAGTTCACACTGTTCAAAAGGGCTGGAAATTCCCCCGAACGTTCACTTGTTACAGCTTTCTCCCTACTGTCCTGAGTTGAACCCTGTTGAGCACCTTTGGGATTACGCCCGTGAAAAGGCCTGCGCAAACCATTATTTCGAAAATCTGAATGGCGTGGTGGAAAAAGTTGAACATGAGCTGAGCAAGCTGGCACAGGGAACATTGGCAATGGTAAAGAAAGTGTCCCAAATGTTTTACTGGCCTTGGATGATTAGTTCAGTTTGATTTTTAATTGATATCATATTGACCTCCTTATTTAACTGCGACTAAACCGTTTCCGCAAATTCGTCCTTCAACATTTTTCTCATTCGCTCGCAGTCCTGCTGATCCGCACTCGTGTTCACGAACAACTGAACATACTGCTGTTCTTCGACAGGCATCGCCTGTATGTCCAGTTGATCTACATGGTCAAAAGCGTTGCCGACTTTGTTCACAGCCGCCCTTGCACGGTCAAGCAATTGTTGCCGCGAGAGGCGCGGCCCATCCCATCCCATCTTAATGCAATCATCATGCCAGCCATTACTGTCTTCTCCTTTCTTGCTTACTGTTCCGAAACCACGAGCAACAGATACTGTTGCCCACCAATGGAGACGAAGTCCCAAGTGCACTTCTGGCCGCCATAGTGCAGCAACCCGTAGTGCTCACGTGCATAGGGGTCAGACCAGATTCCGCTGTTGTCGACATTGACGGCAATTTGTGCGCTGTAAGGATTGACGCCAGGATGTTGCGATACCCACGTCTTACAGACCGCGCCAGCGGTGTTGCCAGGGGGGCGTGAGCCACGCCCGAATACCTCGAATTGAACGATTTTCATGATTTTTCACTCCTTTCTGTCATTCAACGACGACTATACTGTAGCGATTGCCGCTGTTCTTCGCAAACCAACGACTCCACTCTGAATGGCCAAAGCGTTTGTTCAGAAATTGACGCCATTGGTCGTCGGACATCTCGTTGACCGTCTGGATCGCGATTCTGTTGCCGCTCATGTGTTGGATCAGTCTTCCCCCCAGCCCAAGATCCCTGTCTGCGCCTCGAATGAGATTCGCAAGGAGTCCCTCAGAAACCATTTGGCTTCCAACGCTGCCTGCTGCCCTGAGCGCCTGCATCAGAGGTGATGGTTCGACGTAGATTTCCACCTGCATTTTTTTCTCCATTTTGTATGCCTTGAGTTGGATTGGCGTTTATCGAACATAGTCTTTTCCCTGATGGCGAACCCACGGGCTATAGCCTCTCCCAGCCTGGAACATGGTGATTCAGTCGCAGCATAACATCCATGACCTCCTTGTGCTCATCGCAGAAGTATTGGCCTGCACGGTTGCGCCATGTTGCGGGTGCCGAGCACCCGGCTTGCCGCAGCATGCACGGGTGACGAGATGTGGCATTTTTCGGATGCGGTGCCGAACACCCGGCTTGCTGCATCCTGCACGGGTGACGAGATGTGGCATTTTCTGGAGGCGGTGCAGTGGACGCCTGCGGAGCTGATGATGCTTTACCCTTAAAAAATCGGCCAAAAAAATTCATGTCTCGTCTCCTATTTTGCGGTTGTCGTGCGTGAATCCATGTTTCTCCAAACCCAGGGCAAGCCGGGTCAGAATGCCTCTGACGGGTGGCTTCAAACCAGGATGCCGATGAAGGTAGGCAGCAAGATGAGGTCCCGCCTTGTAGTAGAGATCCACTAGTCGTCGCGTAAGCGGCGAACGAAGGAGGCAGGTGTCGCGAAACTGACGCAAGAGGAGAACTTCCGGTGCATCATAGTCGCCATAGCAGGCTGTTGCGACAAAGCAGTCAGAAGAGCGTGTGACTCTCCGGGGTACACTCTTTCGACACCCCCTCGCTTCCGAGGCGGCGGGCATCGACGAGAACGCCAACATGCACTGTTGCATCCTGTTTTGACGCTCTGCATCCCCGGGGTATGCGTGAGCACTTGTTCTCACGGAATAGATCAATTCCTCGAAGGCAAGACGGGCATCATACGGCATGCTTTTGATCTGCGAGTTTTTCCAGTCTGCATAGCTGCTTATCAGGTTGAGAATCAGCTGCGCGCGTATATCATGACCTACTTTAGCGTATGCAACTCGTTGGGTCAGTTGATGAAGAAACGCACTGCCATAGTGCATCATCACATAAAACCCCTCGAGGTGCTGGGGTGTCAGCTTCAGCTGCTGGAAGTAATCTGTTGTGAGCATCGCGAGCGTCATGTGCCCTAGCCAGTTCCAGGCCAGCTCGTTGACTACCCTATCCGACGGCGTTGTGTGTGTCGACACCCAGTGGAGAAGATACCTTCCAGCCAGTTGCTTCTCGACTGGAACGCTACGGTGCTTCGCGGCTTGCTCTACGCCTGTCTTGTTGTTGTCAGCCAACTTATGCAATCTCTTCACTTCTGCCAGGAGACATGGTTCGTTGTCAGGTACGCGGGCAGCCAACTCAGTGCTAAGCTGCCACTTCGGTTGTTTGTCCGCGTTTGTGCAGAGAATCTCCTCGCACGTGGGGCATTTGATGGTTTTGCCTAACACATGCAGAAGGTATACTGCTTTAGCGGGAATCAGGATGTCGGTGCATTTCGGGCATGTGAGATCTTTGAACGTATCCTCCTCGGCAAGGACAACAGGGATCCAGCCATGGGCGCGACCACAGCTCTCACATATTGGAGCGTCCGATGGCAGGGTTGCGCCACACTCGCAGACGTCCGACTTGACGGCGGGTGGTGCCGAAAGGTTAGGCTGTGCCGCAATCGCGGTAGAAGGGAGTTCGCTTGCCTGTTCACTCTCGGGGTGTGCCTGGACGTCTGCTGGCTGACTGCCTGCGCTAGGCGTCGCGCGGAGAGGAACCTTCCCTGTGGCCCACCAGTGGGCAGCATCAGCAGCCGCCACCTTCAGGTCCAGATTGCGCAGCTTGGCACCCTGTTCACAGACAAGTATTGGGCTGATGCTGTAGGCGCCTCCGCTGAAGCCAGCGCTTCGCAGTTGCGCCTCCATAGCAGCGCCCGCTTGCTCTTCCCCTGGATATTGCCGCCGGAAATCAACCAGTTCCTGGCTGATGAACAGATAGCCCTGTCCCCGAGGTATCTTGACCTCTGGGCATGGACAGGCATTATCCGAACAACGACCGCCTCCTGCGGGTGCGGCACATTCAAAGTAGTCCATGGGTCTTTTCCTTTTCCAAATCCATTGTCTAGCTTATGTCTCATGTCTAGCTAATGTCTCACACAGTCAGGTCAGAAAGGCTTCGTAGATTTCACCGCCCTCTGATACAACTCTGTTCATAAGGTCTTTTCCTTCGCCGATTGACAAGCACACGCCATCCCAAGCGATCTGGAACTTGCCTTCTGGGTTCATGCCCCGCCACCAGCACTCGCCTGCACTCAGAGCGCGATTGTGCTTCTCGGGGAGCGTCGAGAGAATGCGGTCGGCGACGTGTTTGGATGAGAACATGAACTGGAATCGCATATTATGTCTGACTTCAGTATCCGGCACGTCTTCTGGCACCTGGACGTAGCGCTTGTACTTGTGCCACGGCTCTTGATGTACCGTGATGTCGCGGTTCAGGTCGTTTTTGGTAACGGAAGACGACTGCCATTGCTCTTCGGTAGTGTCCATGAAAGGTTCATACATCTGTAAAGATGAGCGAGCCTTCTCGAGCTGTGACGCATTCAGACCACCGTGTTTCTCCGCCAGGTCGATGGCCTTCTTAAATGCACCTCCTGACTTCTTGAGCCACGGCAAGGCGGCGGCATCGTCATTTCCACACTCGCCTCCAATACGCGAGTAAGTGACCGCCAAGGTGAACTGGATTGGTGCGGAAGTGGGATTCAACGGACTGGCTTCCTCAAGAGTGCGAGCCGCATCCCGGAACTTGTTCCTTTTGAAGAGGTCCAGGGCCTCGGTGTACATCTTCTCCGGATCCTGTTTTGTACCGGAACTCGCAGCGGGTGCCTGGGGTGTTTGCTGCGCTCCGATGTCGCGGGGCTGCGTCTGCTTGTCAAGTGTTGGCTTCCGTCGGCCAATGAATTTCTTGAACCAATTCATATCGTTTCCTTTCTCTTCTGCGCCTCTGTTCCGCCCGTTCGTATTTACGCGAATGCAGCCTGTTTGCTGCATGAATTATGTGTGGATGGTAATCGTTCCTACTGTTCGACGGTAGTGCCGTTTCCCTCGGAACCATTGAAACGTTGATAGAGAATCTCGCTCAAGTCAGGGGTGCAATTCCATACGGCTAGAAAATGAACCAGAGCCATGTTTGCTATGTAACTCTCGCTGAATATCTGCGAACCAACAATCATTGATATGAATTTTGGTTTCTGCATCAACAAAGCGTGGATAGGGAACGCCGTCCACGTAAAGCCAGCTGAGCATCCCCTGCATGAAAGCCGCTTGGCCTTGGAGCGGCCCCCTGTCGATCAGCGCGAGCATGTGAGTGAATCTCTTATTCATCGCCATTTTCCGGTTATTTTCTTACAGGCAAATTTTGTTCTACTTATATTTACCCGGAAATTCTCGCCGCGCCGCGTGGGCACTTGGATTTTTTGGTTCTTTTTTTAAAAAAGCTGTTTTTTATTGCCAAACATGTTGAAGACGTTTTGGATTTCCTCGGCAGCATCTTCTTTCGAGAGTGCATAGGTGTTGACTTCATCCCTGAGAATCCGCTGGTAGGCAAGGCGGGCAGTCAAGAGGCAGTGTCCAGCCTGTTTCTTTGTGATTTCGTAGCGCCTAGCCAGTTCTGCCAGGGGCGGGGCCTTTGTTCCTTCGAGAGCGGGTTCGATGATGCGCATGCGGAACAGGGCGAAATGGATCTCTTTCCCAGTTTGTGCGCATTCTTCTTCCAGGGTTTTCAGGACACGATGCACGAGGTCTATGGCCCATGCCCGGTTGAAGATGTGTTCCGGGGTTTCATTTGAAGACGGTTCGAAGGTTGCGTCTTCATCGCCAATCAATTCGTCAAGCGAAATCATTCCACCGGGTGGTCGGCGCTTTTTGGCGTTCTCGTCCCGATGAACTTTACGCGCGTAATTCGTGAGGGCTGTCAGTAAAAAAGTCCGGAATCGCCCACGCGATGCGTCTGCCATCAACAGCGCATCGCGTTCGATGCAGGCGGTAAAGAAGCCCTGGACGAGGTCCTTGGCCGCTTCGTAGTCTTGACCCTGACAGCGAAGAAAGTAGTAAAGCGGCTTCCAGTACCGGGACATAAGCCCATCAAGGAGTTGACGTTTCAACTCGGGGGTGCACTCCCGCATTGCTCTAAGAACATCCCATTGAGTTGTCGGAAAGTTTTTTGCCTTGCCGCCGATCTCTGTTGTGTCTAACATAGTTAATTGGATCCTTTCGGGGTTTGGGAAGGGAATAAATTTTCATTCACTATCGCGGATAGTCAAGGATATTAGGAAAGCGCCCGCCGGTCTCCGCCGTACTTGGGATATCGTCTTCTGTCCACTAACGTCCATTGTCCACTAATTCTGCCGTTCCAGCAGGATCATTTTGGCACGCCACTGCAGGTGCATATTTTGGGTCAGGGCGATTGTCAGTCCGTTGGTCATCAGTTCTGCGCCGGTGTAGTTTTTCTGATCGACGCAATAGGTGGCTTTCGGATCCAGGCCGACTGGTCGGAGCGTGCGCTCTGGCACTGCGTCCGCCGGGTGGTAAAACACTTCGAGGATGGCTTCGCCGTCATGTTCGAGTTCAATCACCTTGAAGCGCTCGTCATCCTCAAGCCAGTGTCCGGCTGCCTTCGCCATCCATTCGCGTTTGCGCTTGAACAGGGCGATATAGCGTGCCGCCAGCTTCCGGTTGTCTGGGCTAAGGCTGGCGAGATCGCCGGTAAAAGCGTACATGCCGCCAGTGAAATTGGCAATCAGGACAGACTCCAGATCCGCGAATTGATATTCTTCCCAAGTGGCTTCCTGCGGGACGACGAGGGCCGACCGCGCCTTGTCAAAGAATGGGATGCCTTCCTGCCATTCGCAGACAGCCGTCCAGCGCATGATGCGTCCCGGCACGGCGCGGTGCCAGAGTCCGCGCAGAGTGCCGAACATAGTCCAGGGATTGACGTTGTCGCTGGGGAAAAGGACATCGAAGTGGCGCAGCGACTCAAGATCAGTGCGAAGAGCGCCGCTGGCGCAATTTTCGAGAATGAAGTCAGGATGCCGCTTTCGGATGCGGTCGATGATGGAATAGAAGGTCTTCTGATAATTGTACAGTTCGCAGCCGGATTCATCAGCGCCCAATCCGGCGTTCATGTCTGTTTTCATGTAGCCCAGCTTATAGGTGTCAATCAGCCGTTCGATTTCGCTTTCGAAATAGGCGGCTGCTGTGGGCAGCTCAAGCCTGAACCGCATATAGCCAGTCTCGGGAACGAAAGCAAACCACTCTGGATGCTCTTGGACGATGGGCACGCTCGGATGCAGGCGCTCCGGCTCCATCCAAAGGCCAAAGACCAGGCCAGCGGCTCGGACACGGTCGGAAAAGTCCTTCATCTTGCCGTGAAAGGCTTGCTTCGTCTTTTCCCGCCAGTCGCCGACACAGCCAGACCAGCCGGGGCTGTCACCGCCAAACCAGCCAGCGTCGACGACAAATGCCTCGCAGCCGACTTCCTTGGCAGCGGCCAGGCCGTCCAGCAGATGCGCTACATTCAGGCGGTCAAAGCGGTCAAACCAGGTATTGAAGGCCACTGGGAGTTGACGCCGGGACAGCTGCGGGTCTTTCAATAGATACCGGTGCAAATCGCCGGTTGATTCGTCAAAATCGGCAAATTGCTGGATCAGCACCTCAGGCAGCTCCCATTGTTCTCCGGGGCGCAGGGTGAATGCAAGCTCTTCGTCGGAGATTCCGAGGTCAACGGCCAGGGGCGGCTCAGGGTTGCTTTTCACCAGCAACTGAAGTCGGATTCGCCAGTTGCCAAGAGGATAGACGTGAAAAGCCAAGCCGTCGCGCCGTCCCAGCCGTCGAACCGCACAGAATGGGGTGTTGCCCTCGGTGGTTCTCCCGGAAAGATGCCCCAGCAGGACGCCATGGCCATTCAACGGCGCCCAACGCCCATAGTCCTCCTGGCTCCAACGGTTGTACTGCGAGAAAAATTCGTAAGGGCCGGGCGGCAGGAGAACTCGGATAAACGCACGGTGAAAGACCAGCGGCGCGGTGGAGCCATTGCGCAGCGTGGCTTTGATACGGTGGAAATTGCCGTCTGCCAGCGTTGACCAGCTGATGTCAAAAAGCCCGTTGCTTTCCCCCTTCGGGTCGATGTTCCAGGTTTTCCCGTTGCAAAAGCCGTAGAAAGAGATTTTCTCCATGATGTTGCCCTTGGGAGTGATATGGTTGGTTCATCCCGAGTAGCGCTTTGCTCACTGCGCAGGCTTGGGCCGGCAGGCGATCACCCGGCATTCCATGCGGCGCAGGAAAAGATGGACAGCGCCGTCAACGACGGTCAGTTCTTTGCCGGAGAGCAGGTCAACGACCTCGAAGCCGGGGCGTGGTTCGATGGCGAGCATCGGCCCCTGCACGGTATGGCCAGCGCCGTTAAGAATCGTCCAGGCCGTCTCTTCGCCATGGCGGAAGCGGTTGGCGTAGACGTAGCGCCGCAGGGTGGGAACTAATGGCGTCATGTCCGGCGAATCGAACAAGGCTGCGTGACGGCGCAGCATGGCCAGGACTTTGTCAGGATAGGCAGTGAGGGGGCTGAATGTAGCCGTGGCATTCCAGAGCATGAATGCTGGCGCGTCTGGTGTGGGCGGCCGGTCGATTTCAAATGTGCGGCAGGAAGGGAAGTAGAATCGGAAAAGGTTGATTGGCGCCGGGCGCAGCGCATTGATCCGTCGGAGGTCATAGACGATTGCGCCGTCCAGGGCGGCGGACATGCAGTCGTGGCCGGGAAATTCCGTAGTCAGGACAAGGCCGGGCCGCACCTCGTCTATGGCCTTGCGGACTTGTCGGCAGTTGCGTGACAGGGCTTGCAGCCAGGCGTTGTGTCCTGGTTCAGCGAACAGATGCTGATGGTGCGGGCTTTCGCAGACATAGCCGCGGTGACCGTATTCATCTAGGCGGATGCCGTCAATGCCGGTTTCGCGGCAGACCCTGGCCATAGTCTTGGCCACCCATTCCGAGTACCACTCTGTATCCAGGCACATGTTGTAGCTAAAATATGAGCCGACGTATCCTGGCGGCGTCCGGTCGCACTTGTGGCCTCCGTCCCAGCGCGGGTTCATGACGCCGTATTTCGGGCCGTATTCGCTGCCAATTTTTGTTGTTGAGCAGGCCAGAATCGGGTCGGTGTAGAACATCGGCACTTGGCCGGCGTCCTTCATTTTCTGGATATGCGCGCGCAGGGCCGGCAGTCCGCCCCAGTCCGGATTGTAGCCGTCATAGTCGCCGCGGTTGAGGTTGTATGCTGGCCGGTCAGTCCCTGGGTAGTTTTGGAAATACGACTTGTAGCGGTTGTGCCTGGCGTCGCCGATTACGTCCTTGAGCTGGTCCATGGGAATGCCCCACGGCCCCACGAAGCTCCAGGTCCACCAGGACATCAATTCTGGGACATCCCAGCGCGGATTGACGTAGCTATCGACGTAGACGCCATTTTTGAACATGGCCGAGTGGGTGGCGTTCCAACCGATCGGAAAGACGGTCCAGCGGCCAGTCAGGCGGGACGGGAACGGCTGGCGCGGCCAGGTCTGATTCGACCAGCGGGCATAGCACTCCATGACGGCGTGCCAGTCGCCAGCGTGGGCGCCGAGGCGCACGGTCGGCGCCTCAAACGACGCGCCGGGAGCGCGGTCGCGGCGGAGGTAGCCGAAGCACAAATCAATGCCGTCCGAGCCGTTCAGCGCCGTCCGCCAAAGCATTTCCGGCGCCAGGTGTCCGCCTCCGGCGTTGTCCACCGAGCAGTCGCCATGGGCGGTCACGCCTTTGCGCAGTTCGATTGTCTTGTAGAGCGCAGTCGGGTCATCGGCTCGTATATAGACGCCGCCGCCGCGTGACGGGCTGAACAGGTCAATCATCTGCCACCAGGCGGAATTTTCGCCATAGCTGGTGCGCAGGTGGCTATTCATGGAGGCGATTATGCCGCCGCCCCAGGGGAATAGGTAGTAGTCGTCAGCCGATTGTTCGGAAAGTCGCAGCCCAGCCAGATGCGGGAAAGCCAGGTGGAAACGCACTGATTCGGCAGCGTCAGCGGCATTGCGGACCAGGCAGTTGAACTCAAGTTCATCATCGGCCAGCCGTGCGGAGAAGACGACTTCGAGTCCAGGCGTTGGCATGGTCAAAGTGACGGCAAAGCCGTTTGCCAGCGGGGTGACTTCGCGCACTTTGCCATCACGGCAGCCGTACACGGCTTCGCCGACCTGGAGCCGGAAAAGGTGGGTCAAGGCCGGTTCGGCCAGGATATCGGCATCAATGTCAGCGGCATGCAGTGATTCCAGTTCAAAGACAGGCGCAAAGCGGAATCTGGCGCGCAGGCAGTTATTTTGCAGCAGCGCTTGGCGCTGGTTGACTTCGGTTCGGGGCGGCGTTGTCCAGCGCTGGCCGGTTGGTGCGGCTATGGCTGGGCACATATCCTGGGGCGGTATCGGCAGCGTCACTGGCAAGCCGTATTCAACTGTCAGGCTTTGCAAGGAAGCGGCGTTTTGAATCAGCAGGGCGTCCACGTCGCGCCGGTCGGGTGGGAGTTCATAGACGCCGGGCGTCACCATCTGCAAGGACGCCTTTTGTTTTGCTTGCAGCTGCCATTCCGGGGCAGCGTGGTCGGCTGGCTGGAGGCGGATGCGCACGGGCCGGCTTTGGTCCCAGGCTCCGGTCAGCGGCTCCAGGCGCAGAACGTCGTCCTCCAAGCCCAGGTATGCTGCCAGGC
>Ga0209723_1001523_pt1 | contig 35531 bp, 34 predicted proteins | sample BiotimSIPDNA_2_FD_185750 | JGI IMG/M metagenome (GOLD analysis project Ga0209723, IMG submission 185750) | Anaerobic biogas reactor microbial communites from Washington, USA - Biogas_R2 time_0 SIP DNA (SPAdes) (version 2) | ecosystem: Engineered > Bioreactor > Anaerobic > Unclassified | place... | reverse complement strand
AGATCAGCATCAACGATCCCTGCCACCAAGGCCGACAGAGTATCGTTATCACCGAATTTTATTTCTTCTACTACCACAGTATCATTCTCATTAATTATAGGGATCACTCCCATGGACAGGATAGACAAAAAGGCATTAGTGGCATTCAGGTAACGTAACCGTTCATCAAAATCACTGCGGGTGATCAATACCTGGGCCACCGTTTTGCCATATTCAGCGAATAATTTCTCATAGAGGTGCAGTAAAGCACCCTGGCCGATAGCTGCCAGAGCTTGTTTTTCGGGCATGGTTTTGGGAACATTTTTGTATCCCATGCGATTAGCACCCACTCGAATCGCCCCGGAGCTGACCAGTAATACCTCCATATCCTGGTTATGTAGATCAGCAATCTCTCTTACCAGTGACTCTATTCTGCGCAGATGCAGCTGGCCGTTGCTGTGAGTAAGAGTGCTGGTGCCGACTTTGATTACTACCCGGCGGCATCCTTTTAGCAATTTACGTTTACTCATTATTATCCCCTCAAACCCATCGGGGCGATGTGGGCATCGCCCCTACGATCTCCTAAAATAATATTCATCTTCCGCGGGACGATGTGGGTATCGCCCCCCCGACAACTAACCAGACGGGGCGACAGAGTCGCCGTCCCCTACAAGGGCAGGGCTATTCGGGCATCGTCTCCTACAGCGCGGAGCGATAGGGCATCGTCCCCTACTCGGAATAATCAAATTCTAAATCCTTGATACGGACGGTGTCTCCTTCTTTGATCCCCATATCCTTCAAGGCCTTTTCCAGGCCCATCTTTTCTATAATGTATTGAAAGCGCTGCAGACCATCATCGGTACTAAAATTGGTCATGGCCACCAGTTTTTCGATGCGTTTACCCGTCACTTCGTAAACACCATCTACTTTCTCGATAGTAAATGGTTCTTCCTCCTCAAAGCGGCGCACTACCTCGGCTTCGCCGACCATAACTTCTTGCCGCGGCACCTGCAAGAGCAGATCCCAGGTTCGGTCTACCAGAGTGTCAATACCCTGGCGGGTGGCAGCGGAAATAGGCAACACAACATCACCGAATTCATCCTGCAGTCGAATCAAATTAGCGGCAGCTTCAGGCAGATCCATTTTGTTTGCGACTATGAGGAAGGGGCGGCTAACCATATCGGGGTTAAAGGCTTCCAGTTCCCACCGCAAGACTTTATAATCATCCAAGCAATCCCGTCCTTCTGTCTGGGCCGTATCCAGAACAAAGAGCAATACCCGGGTACGCTCCACATGCCGCAAAAAGTCGTGGCCCAGTCCGGTTCCCTGATGTGCTCCTTCAATAAGGCCAGGTATATCTGCCACTACGAAAGAATCATGGCTGCGAGTTTGTACCACACCCAGATTCGGTACCAGAGTTGTAAATGGATAATCAGCAATTTTGGGTTTGGCGGCCGAAATCACCGAAATCAAAGTAGATTTGCCCGCATTGGGGAAACCTACCAGGCCTACGTCTGCTAAGAGTTTTAATTCCAGTCGAATCCAGCGTTCTTGACCGGGTTCACCATTTTCTGAGATGCTGGGAGCCCGATTGGCCGAGGTACTAAAACGAGCATTACCGCGACCTCCCCTACCTCCCCGGGCTACGATAACTTCCTGTTTGGCCTGGGTCAAATCGGCAATCACTTCACCGTTATCATCATCGATAATCACCGTGCCCACAGGGACACGCATCACCAAATCTTCGCCCCCGGCACCGTGCATGTTTTTCCCCTGGCCGTGAGCACCGCGTTTAGCCTTAAAGTGTTTGTGATATTTGAAATCCATCAAAGTACTCATGCCTTCATCGGCGACAAATATCACATTGCCTCCGCGACCACCGTCCCCGCCCGCTGGGCCACCCATGGGAACATATTTTTCCCGCCGAAAGGCGACGATACCATTACCGCCATCCCCGCCTTTTACATATATTTTGGCATAGTCAACAAACATGGTGTTCACTCCATAACTGATACTACTGTTGGTTCCGGTTCTCCGTCTATGCTGATGTAGATCACAATGCCGCCTTGGTCACTCTGGTGAACGGCCACAGCTACATGGCTGTCTTCAACTGAGCCCACTGCCTTTACAACGCTCTGCAGTGGTTCCTGGTTTTTTTCCAGAGTTTCGATAGAGGAGACGCTCAGATCCTGATAGCTCATCTTGATGCCTCTTTCCCGGGCCAGCAAAAGCTGCTGATAGAAATAGAAAGCCACCCGGGGAGAAGTTTTTTCAAAGATAATGACTTCATCGGCCAGCTCCTGAGCCAGGGACTGGATATATCTGCGTACCTCATCAACGCGCTCCAGATCCAAATAACCACTGATGACCTGCATATGATTGCCCCATTCATGGCGCGCCTGACGCAATATCTGAACTATCTGTTCATCATTCATAGACGAGCACCTCCTTATCGTGGTTTATAGCAAAAAACCCCTGAATCGCTCCAGGGGTTTCGAAGTCTAATTCCACTACTACATTGTAACCGTTTCTTGCAAGGGATATACGCTCACCTGTTTGCGATCTCTCCCCAGCCGCTCAAACTTAACCTTTCCATCAATAACGGCAAACAAAGTGTCATCTCCACCGATCATAACATTGTTGCCGGGATGGATCTTGGTTCCTCTCTGGCGAACCAGAATATTGCCGGCCCGTACTACCTGCCCATCATATCGCTTGACTCCCAAGCGTTTGGACTCGCTGTCACGGCCGTTTCTGGAACTACCAACACCCTTTTTATGAGCAAATAATTGAAGATCAAATACGAACATATTTAACACCTCCTGTACTCAACCTGTACATATCCCTGGTAAGCTTCCATCATGGACTTCAACCCGGCTTCCAGGGTAGAAAGTAAAACCTGAGCTTTTAGCTGATCAGTCTCATCCAAGTCGCTGGGGAGTTCACAGGTCAACCAGCCCTTTTGGATCTCATACACCGGTTCTCGAGATAAATGCTTGATCAAACCCAGCAACGTGGTTTGGGCCAGGGCTGAGACTCCGGCACAGTAAATGTCCTGCCCCTCCGGAGCAAATTCTGCGTGTCCTGCCACACTAAAAGCTTGAATCTCACTACCTCGACAGGTAAATGTAATCTGTATCATCAGCCTTCGATTTTTTCTACCTTGATCTTGGTATAAGGTTGGCGATGGCCTTGTTTGCGGCGATAGTTTTTGCGCCTCTTATACTTAAAGACTACTACTTTCTTGTCCCGACCTTGCTCCAGAACAGTGGCGATAACCTGGGCATTGGCAACCAGTGGGTTCCCTATCCGCACCTCATTATCATCACTCACCATGAGCACCTGGTCCAGAGTAAGACGGTCTCCCGGCTCCGCGTTCAGTTTTTCAATTTTGAGAACGCTGCCTTCAGTAACTTTGTACTGTTTACCGCCTGTCTGGATGATTGCATACATTAGACAGACACCTCCACATTTTTTAGACTCGCCAGTCACAGGTAGGCCCAACGACCGTTTTTAAAAAACCTGTGCTGAGCGGTTGCAAAAACGAGCAACCCTCATAAAAGTTACCATACTAGGAACCGCAAAGTCAAGCGGTATTCAGGACGTTTCACCGGCATTGATCCGATAGTCGTTTATAGCCAGTTCAGGATTAGCTACCAGTTTCAGCCCTTTGCCGGTGCGCCTTTTTATGTATTCGATATTCTTGGCATCATTTTCAATGTACTGTAAGAGTTCTGGATGGGCTTCGCAGATGAGATCAGGATTTTCAGTATAAGACATATTGGTCAACTTGCGCTTGACCTCACAGGCGAGCGCAAATAGATTGAAGGTACGCCCGCGCCCATTGCAGGTCGCACATTCATCGGTAAAGAATTCTGATACTCCATAACGGGATTTCTTGCGGGTCATTTCCAGAAAACCCAGTCCAGTCATACCAATAATACGGGTGTGGGCTTTATCCTTCTGCAACTCAGAGCGCAGAATCTCCACCACTTCCTCTTTATGATCCTTGGTTTTCATATCAATAAAGTCTATCAGGATAATGCCCCCAATACTTCGCAAACGCAGCTGGCGAGGGATCTCCACTGCGGCTTCCATGTTCAGCTTATGTACTGTGTCTTCAAAATCATCTTTTCCTGTATATTTGCCGCTGTTTACATCAATAACAGTCATAGCTTCGGTCTGATCAAAAATCAGGTAGCCCCCGCTCTTTAACCACACTTTACGACGCAGAGCCCGTCGAATATCCTTTTCCAGGCCATATTTCTCGAATAGATCGCCTTCCTCAAACTGAACCCTAAAGTGCGCTCCGCCTTTTTTCTCGCGGATAAAATTGTTGATGCGTTCCTTCAATTTGACATTATTGATCACTACCCGCCCAATATCGCTGTCCAAATAATCCCGCAGAGTCCTTTCCAGAACATCGATATCCTCATAGAGCAAGCTGGGAGCCTTGCTGGTAGCAAAACGATGCTGTATTTCTTCCCAGACCTGCAATAGTTCCTGGAGTTCACCCAGTATCTCCTGGTCTTCAGCCTCCAGACAGGCAGTTCTGAGTATAACGCCAACACCTTCGGGCTTGTTGGCTTCTACCAGACTGCGCAAATGCTCACGGCGGTTGTCACCAGTTATTTTACGCGAAATCGAGACTTCATTTTGATAGACTAGCAGAACCACAAAATGTCCAGGTATGGTGAGGTCACCGGTGACTCGCGCACCTTTCTCAGAAAAAGCCTCCTTTTTGACCTGCACCATGATATCCTGCCCGCTTTTAACCAGGTCAAAAATGTTGCGGCTCTTTTTCAAACCGGGAGCGACAATATCACCGGCGTATAAAAAGGCATTCTTAGCCAGGCCAATATCAATAAAGGCGCAGGATAGCCCGGGGATGATATCTTTGACCTTGCCCTTATAGATTTTGCCTACATTTTCGTTAAGATCCGCCCAGAAAACTTCCACCAGACGGCCTTCTTCAACAATAGCCACCCGGGATTCCCAGGGATAAACTTCCGCAATTATTTCTCGGCTCATGACTTACCTTTCCAGCGGACTGTAAAGCCCTCCATTTATTCTGATATAATTACCTTCCCGGAACACATCTACAATCGCCTGAGTTGGAATCCCTTGCTGCTGCAAAAGATCCGTGAGTTCATCATAGCGAATGTTGAGCGGTTCTCCGGTGCCGACCCAAAACATCAGGCAAACCCCTGCCTCTGCGACCTGGGTGTCAATTTTATAAATTCCCTTTCTAAGATCCTTGTCAACACCTTTTTTCTTACCCCGACTCGGGATAAGAAGCTCATCAGCCTTAAGAATATTTTGACATATGGTGGCAATATCCTGCTGCATCATCTGTAAAATGAAACCATAGGCGGCACAGTTGACCGCTTTCATAAGTGAGGGGGTAGTCACAGCCAACTCCCGGGCCTGTATGATATGGGCGCCCTCCGGCAAAACCCTATTCAAGTCCTGGCAAAGCTCCTCCAGATCCATCTTCCCATCCAGTTCCAGATCGAAATACTCTTTTTCACCCCAAAGTCCCACCGGCAAAACCGTTCCCATGGACAAACGGATATGGGGGTTGAACCCTTCACTGAGAGCAAAAGGGATTCGGGCACGCCGCAGGGCACGTTCCATCATGTGCATAGTCTCCAAATTCGATAAAAAGCGCAGTTCCGGCCCTATGCGATATTCTGCCCTAATGCGCACTCTCGTCTCCCCCTCTCAGGTCAATTTCCACTTCGAAACTAGGGCAAACACCACAGCCCGTGCAGTCCTCCCGGCGGCAATCCAAGGTCGGCACACCCTCCATAGCCTTCTCATTTTCTTTACGTAAGTAGTCTTTAGTTACTCCACTATCGACGAAATCCCAGGGCAGCAATTCATCAAAGGAGCGCACCCTGGAAACATAAAACTGGGGATCTAGCCCGGACTCCTCCATAGCCTTTTGCCAGTGTTCAAAGCGAAAGTATTCCGACCATCCATCGAATACGGCCCCATTTTTCCACGCCTGGTAGATCATCTGTCCCAATCTTCTATCACCCCGAGCTATGATACCTTCCAGGTAGCTTACCCGACTGTCATGGAAGCTTAGTTTTATCCCCCGGCGACGGTAGCGGGTCATATAGCTGATTTTTTCCTGCAATTTTTCAATGCTGTCCTGGGGCTGCCACTGAAAGGGGGTATGAGCCTTGGGAACAAAACAGGCCATACTGGCCCTGATTTCTACCGGGCGGCGCGCATATCGATTGCCGATACCTTTGACCTCTTCCAAAAGCTGCAGTATACCGTCCAGATCTTCTTCGGTCTCGGTGGGCAGCCCGATCATAAAGTAGAGTTTCACCGCCAGCCAGCCCGATTTGAAGGCCGCTTCCACCGCATCATACAACTGCTCCTGGGTAATATTTTTATTGATGACATCACGTAATCGTTGCGTTCCCGCCTCCGGTGCCAGAGTCAAAGTAGTCTTGCGTACTTTCTGTACTTCGTTGGCCAGATCTATAGAAAAAGCATCCACACGCAGAGACGGCAGAGCGACCCCCACCCCTTTGGAACCGTGTTCCGCTACCAGTCCCTTTACCAATTGGTTGACCCCGGTATAATCCAAAGTGCTCAAGGAAGCCAGGGAAACTTCCTCATAACCAGTGTTCTCCAACTGTGCCCGGGCTTGACGCTGCAAGGTCGCCACACTTTTTTCCCGCACCGGACGATAGACCATACCAGCATGACAAAAACGGCAGCCCCGTTGACATCCTCGCATTACTTCCAATACAGCCCGGTCATGCACCACCGTCATATAGGGAAGAATAGGATTATCAGGATAGAAGGCCTCATCCAAATCAGCCACTATCGCTTTGCGCACCCTCCGGGGCACCTCAGGATAAAGAGGTTCCATAGCCGCTAGAGTGCCGTCACTATTATAAGAAACTTCATACAGAGAAGGCACATAGATCCCTTCAACTCTCGCCAAACGCAATAGTTTTTCCTGACGGGGCAGATCCCGCACCCGTTCCACTTCATCCAGAAGTTCCGGCAGAGCCTCTTCACCATCTCCGATCATAAAAAGATCGAAGAAATCACTGAAAGGCTCCGGATTAAAAGCCACCGGCCCTCCAGCCAGTATGAGCGGATCATCATCAGTGCGCTCTCGGCTAAATATCGGTATCCCAGCCAGATCCAGCATATTTAGAATATTAGTAACTGACAGCTCATATTGCAGAGAAAAACCCACTACCTCAAAATCAGTCAAGGGACGGTAGGATTCCAGGGCATACAGAGGGATCCCTTCCTCCCGCATCAGCTTTTCCATATCCGGCCAGGGGGCAAAAGACCTCTCCAGCAGATGATCGGTAGTCTCGTTGATCACCCCATACAATATCCGCCCACCGATATGCGACATCCCCACCTCATATACATCGGGAAAAGCAAACACCATTTTTACCCGACTGCTATCCCAGTCTTTCTTGATAATATTTAATTCATTACCGGTGTACCTGATTGGTTTTGATACCCGGGGAAGAATGTCACGAAACAACCTATCCTTCATCATATTCCTCCGCTTCTGCCACAAAATGCCGTATTATATATATTACCATAAAGCCAGAGTGTTAACCTCCCGCAACTCTGGATGTGCTTTAGTTAGGGGGGAGCTCTGAGACTGCTGAAAGGATCCAGAAATTTCCGCCAGGGTAGGATTTCGTGGGCAGTTAGTAGGGGGCAATGCCCACATCGCCCCGCGTTCATATATCAGATATGGCACGAGTATTCCCAAGCCATACCCATATGATGATTTTGGGATTGCCAGGAGCCCGGGACGATGTGGGCATCGTCCCCTACACTCCCGTAAGACCGGCGACGGCGGATTTGGATCTTTCATGAAGAGCCCTCCACCCAGACTTATTTAGGCTCAATAACATCATCCCGAGACTCGATCACCAGTCCTTCGATATGGTGCTTACCCATTGTCTTCCGCTTTTTCCGATTCTCCTTGGTTTCCAATACCACGTCCAAATCATAATCTTCCGGGTAGAGATCCTCCCGGTCAATATGCAGCGACAAGCGTTTATTGTTGATGCGAAACTTTTTGCCCACAACCAAAACCACCAGATCGCCCTTAGCATTCTCCTCCTCGCAGACCACACCGGTACGCTGCATAGTACTTATATAGACCCGATCCCCAACTTTCAGGTTCTTCTTTTCATACTTGCTCTGCCGTTCCAACCGCGCTTGAATTTTTTCCGCTTCCTCCCGAGCGCGTTCTTTTTCCCGGTGTGCCTGAATAGCCGCTTCATCGATCAGCTTTTCGGACTGGATACCGGATTCCCACTGAAAAGCCATCGGTTTGCCATAGCTGATTTCATAAGCGTGAGCTATCAAAGCCGGATCCATGCCCAGCTTCAGAGCGATCAAGAAAGCGTGACTATCACCCCAAGTTCCGATTTTCAACCTATAAAGGGGTTGTAAACTCTCCGGGTCGAATTCCATGCATCCATTAACAAAGCCTTCCCTATGCTGAGCAAACTCTTTTATTTCTCCAAAGTGAGTGGTAGCCACAATAGTAGCTCCTCGGGCAAAGATCTCCTCCAGTACGGCGATGGCAAACCCTCGTCCTTCCGCAGGATCAGTACCCGCTCCCAACTCATCCAGTAGAATGAGAGAGCCTGAATCAGCACAGGAAAGCATGGTCAAGATGTTGCGCACATGAGCAGAGAAGGTACTCAAAGACTGTTCCATGCTTTGTCCGTCACCTATATCAGCCAGGATATCGGTGAATATCGCAATTTCGCTTCCTTCCTCCACCGGCACATGCAGGCCGGCTTGAGCCATCATGGTAAGCAATCCCACTGTCTTGAGAGTGACTGTCTTGCCACCTGTATTAGGCCCCGTAATAACCAGTGCCCGGTTTGAGCCCCCGATATGGAAATCCAGGGGTACTGCACCAGTCCCCAATAATGGGTGTCGCCCTTGTTTGATAATGCAGATGCCGGAAGTATTAAGCTGAACCGGCCGCATGTCTTGTGATCGACTGTACTTAGCTTTCGCAAACACAAAATCATAATGGGTAATGGTTTCCACATTTATCGCCAATTCCTGTCTATGACTTTCTACCTGTTCGGTCAAATGAGTGAGAATCCGGTAAACCTCCACCTCTTCTTCCGCTTTGAGCTGGGCAAACTCATCTTGAAGGCGGGTGACCGCAGCCGGTTCCATAAATACTGTAGAACCAGTGGAAGAAGTATCGACCACGGTTCCGGGAAACTTCTTGCGAAACTGCCGCTGTACCGGCACTACCAGACGTCCGCTTCTTTCCTGTATCACTGGGTCTTGCAGCATAGCGGCATAGGAATCCGATCTTAAAATGTCATTGAGCTTTTGCCGGATACGATCCTCCACAATAAGCATACGCTTGCGAACCCTGTAAAGCTCACTGCTGGCTCTGTCCGCTACGGTCTGATTGACGATGGCCCCATCGATCTGTTCGTATAAATCATCCAGCGGGAACATGGAATGGGCATACGATGCCAATCGGGGCGCCACTGATCCCAGGGCTTCCATATATTTACCCATTCTTTTCACCCCTTCCAAAAGCTTCCGACATGATTCCAATTCTCCCGGAATGAGCACAACCCCCCTGCCCAACTTGGCCATGATCTCCGGTATGTTTTCCATGGCGGGCAAAGGAACGCTCGAGTTAGCCTCCAGCATACTACGGGCTTCAGTGGTTTCGTCCATCCAATTCTTGACCTGCACATAATTGACCGATGGCTGGAGTTGCTCGATAAGATTTCGGGCGGTTTCCGTCATAGCAAAAGTCTTTATCTCAGCAATGATCTTATCGAATTCCAGTACGTTTATAGCGTTTTGGTTCATTAAAATAGCCTCCTTGATTTGGGTCGTTTCCCGACGCGACTCCCAATAAAAAAAACCGGACTGCAGCAGAACTAACGGCTGCCAAGTCCGGTACCCCAAACTTGAGCTTATTAAGGCTCAAATAACTAAGGAACAAAAAAACCGTGCACCCAGCACGGTTCCAACCATCACCTAATTATAATGATAAGAATGCCTGCCGTTGATGTTCAGCTGCAAATAGCACACAATAATCCCCTGGTTTTCTGGGACTAATGATGCCTATCTGCTAACCGTATAAAACTACAGTTAGTTGTGAACAACCTCGGACATACATGCATTCCTTTACTATGAGATGGTTTTATTCTATTCCATTGTTGCTTGAAATGCAACCCCAAGGAACGGGCAGGGGGGATGGCGGAAAAGGCCGAAAAATTATGCCAGAGAAAAATTTGCTGGGTGCCTTGGTAGGGGGCGATGCCCACATCGCCCCGCGCTTTTGTATATCAGATATCGCACGAGTGTCTATGCCAAGCTATACCCCTATGATGTTATGATTGCCAGGAACCCGGGACGATGTGGGCATCGTCCCCTACACTCCCGTAAGACCGGCGACAACGGAATCGAACCTTTCATGAAGCGCCCTCCACCCGGATCAGGATGTCAGCAATCCCTGACCGTAGCCTGGGGGCCCTTTTCGAACAGGCACTCGATCAACTCTGCTTCACTGACCATGCCCTCCACCTGATGATTTTCATTAATGATCACCACCAGCAGGTAAAAAGTGGGACTGCTGGTCTGTAAAATAGTTTTGACCAAGGTGTCAGGTTGGCTGACGTACTGTTGAGCAGGCAGATGACCATTTCTGGCCAGATCACCCTTTTTGTTGACCAGATAACGCATGAAAGAATAGGATAAGAGCTTGCCTTCCCGGCGCGCCGCCCAGAATAAAATTATGCCGGCCAGTAAAAAATTGATACCGGTCAGAGAAGCATAAGTCTGGTAAATACCCCAGACCGCTAGTGCCACACCCACTAACTGCCCCAGGAACGTCACTCGGGCGGTAGCTTTCCTATAGCCCAACCAGCGAGACAACTGCGCTCTCAAGACTCGCCCCCCGTCCAGGGGAAGAACCGGCAGCAGGTTAAACGTTCCCAATAGTAGATTAACAGTAACAAATAGCTCCGTTTTTGCCATAGACAAATAAGGAGCCAGAAAATAGAAAACCGCAGCCAATATCAGGCTGCAGGCCGGTCCGGTTATCGCAATGATAGTCTCCTTCTCCGGTTCTAACCCGGTAAAGTCTTCAATTTTAGCCTGCCCCCCAAAAGGCAGTAGTTCAACTTCCTGCACTGTGACTTTCAGGCTCCGGGCTGCCACCAGGTGTGCCAACTCGTGTAGTAAGACCGCCGCCAGCACCAGGAGCACTTCCAGCCCCAATCCCAGCCAAAAGTATACAACAGCTAACACCAAAAGCAGCGGATGGATCTTCAGTTTTACCCCGATCAGCCGACCAAATCTCATAATTAGGGAAAGAGGCTGTGGGGATCCATAGGACCATCTTGGTCGCGCAATTCAAAGTAGAGGGTTTTGCCAGTCTTGCCTAATATCTGCCGTTGATCAATGTGTTGCTCTTCCCGCACTAGTACTTCTTGCAGACCCTGGTAATAAGAAAACAGATCCGGACTGTGTTTTATTAGGATGGTTCTCCCTTCCTCCTGACGAGATACCTCCACAACCTCTCCCGCCAGAACTGGACGCACCAGAGTATTATCTTTCACGATCAATTCTACCCCAGGATGGAATTCCTGCTTACGGCTTTCTTCATTCCAAGCCCACCCATAGCGTCTGGCTACCGTCAAATAGTCACAAGGAGCTTGCATTTCACCATGGGCCATGACCGGGGCATCATCGCTTATCTGGTTGCGGGTATTCTCCAGCAGCATAGCTAGCTTAGTCTCCACCCCATAATCCTTCAGAACATAATTAGTTAAAATAGACTCCACCATATAACTGCTGCTATGATCAGACTGGACAGACAGTCCCACCAGAAAAACGATCAAGACTACTATAAGCATCCGTATCCGAAAACTTCCCAACATTATCCTCACCTCGGCGATCTTTAGTAAGACCCTCCTTGTCCCGACTATTCTTGAACAATAAATATGAAAAGCCGGGCAATACAGTATATATTACCCACCAAAAAATTATGACTGAGTATCGGTAGTAAATTTTGTTATTAGAATGTTCATAAATGTAATATAATGATAACAAACAAAATTTTTACTTAGGGGGGTATGATTGTGAAGACCAGAATAACTGAGCTGTTTGGTATCGAATACCCGATTATCTGCGGAGGAATGCTGTGGTTGGCCACCCCTGAGCTATGCGCAGCCATCTCCAATGCTGGTGGGCTGGGTAATATCACCGCCTGCAACTACGACACTGGCGAAGAGTTTCGTCAAGCTATCCACCGCGCCCGCGAGTTGACTTCCAAACCCATCGGCATAAATATAACTCTGCTTCCCTCCATGCGTTTTACCGATGAGATTTTTGATGATTTCTTCCGGGTATGCGCCGAAGAAAAAGTTGATGTGATCGAGGTGTCCGGCAAACCAGCCGTTAAGTATCTGGATATGCTACATAAGGCAGGCGTAAAGGTTATGCATAAAGTAGGGGCAGTGCGTCACGCCTTGAACATCGAGAAATACGGCTATGATGCTGTTATTGCTGCTGGAATCGAAGAAGGAGGCCATCCCCTCAATGATGATGTCACCACCACGGTTCTGGTGCCTCGCATCGTCGAAAGTGTAAAGATACCGGTTATTTCTACCGGAGGTATTGCTGATGGTCGTGGGTTGGCAGCGGCTTTAAGCCTGGGGGCAGAAGGAGTATTGATGGCTACTAGGTTCATTGCTACTAAGGAATGTGCCGTTCATCCCGATATTTGGGAAGAGCTCATCCGGCGGCAGGAAAACGATACTACCTTGATCTGCAAATCTATAGGTCTTCAGGGACGAGCCTTGAAAAACCAGCTAGCTCAGCAAATACTGGATTTGGAAAGTCAAGGTGCTGGTCTGGCAGAGATGATTCCTCTGCTGTCCGGACAGAAGGTCAAAGCTGCCTGGCAAAACGGTGATGTGGATAATGCGGCCTTTATGGTAGGTCAATCCATAGGTCTTATAAAAGAAGTAACTACCTGTAAAGAACTGATTGAATCTATGGTCGAAGAAGCCCGAACTATTTTCGCCAAAAATCTGGCCCGCTTCTAGAAAAAACCTCAGCGAGGAGTGGAGGGTCGGCCCGTTTCTGACGCAGCAACCTAAGTTGTATCCCTTAGGATACATCAGCAACTTTACTTGTATCCCTTAGGATACATCAGGCATCCCCGCAGGGGGGCGTCCCCGAAGGGGGATTTACGCAGACCCTGCGGGCACAGGTTTTCGCACTTGACTTCTGATAATTTTCGGCCGTTTTTATCTGCATTGATCATAATAAATCCGCGTCCTTCTGCGTCTAATAGGAAAATCACACTGGTATCTATGGCTAATTGAAACTCTACGATTGGAGGCTATCCCGAAAGATAGCCTCTGATTCGCTCGCTCCTATGCGTGAGCTTTTTTCACCAGGCGGTTGTAAATCGGGGGAGGAACCACGTGACGAGATAGATCGATTATTCTCTCAATCCATATCAAAAGTCGAACATCCCCATCCCAATACCCCTCCAACACATCATGGCTGACACTCTCCATCAAGCGTTTGACTACCAGAGCCACCAGTAACACATCATCCACCTGACCTAAGAAGGGTATCATGTCCGGCAAAAAGTCCAGGGGAAGCAGGACATAGCCAATAGTACCTGCCAATAGAGCCCTATCGGTGGTGCTAACTGCTGGGTCTTTAGATAATCGGTATAACAGCTTTAGAAAATTGGGTATAAGCAACAAGGCTTCCTGGAGGACTTTTTCAGCCATCCGGGGACTTCCTTTTGACCCATGCTCATGCTCCTGGTTTCCTTCCCGATCGAAATCAGATTCCATTGGGCTTCCTCCCTTTGTATACTACGCTTTTAGTATAGCCCGACTGCTAAAATACTATTTTCCGCCCCCGTACATTGACACTCAAAACTAGCCCAACTGCCAGGAAATTGGCTAGCATGGAGCTGCCTCCATAGCTTATAAAAGGCAAGGGGATACCGGTAATAGGCATGATGCCGATTGACATACCAATATTTTCAAAGACATGAAACAGCCACATGGCAGCCACACCCACAGTTATCAGAGTGCCAAATAGATCTTTGGCATGAAAACTTACATTAATGGTTCGCAATAGCAGGATGCCATAGAGCAAGACAACGGCAGCGGCTCCGACAAAACCCATTTCCTCACCGATAAGAGCATAAATAAAGTCGGTATGATGCTCAGGCAGGAAATTGAGCTGTACCTGGGTACCGTTAAACAACCCCTGCCCGGTCAAGCCTCCTGAGCCGATAGCGATCAGAGACTGGATAGTATTCCATCCTGCTCCTCGGCCTCCCTGTCCATCCTCATAGGGGTTCAGGAAAACCGTCAGTCGTTGGAGTTGATAATCCTCCAAAGGCAACCACATGCCCAATTGAAAGTGCAAAAACAGCATCAGTGCTGTCGCACCTGCACCGAATGCCAGCAATCCTCCCAGCACACGGGGATTGGCACCGGCTACAAACAGCATCACAATCGTAATAGCAATGTAAACCAGCGCTGTACCCAGATCCGGTTGCATCAATATGAGCATAAAAGGTACTCCCATATAAACCAAACAGGGTAAAATCTCCCCAAGAGTATTGAGCATCCCTTTACGCTTATTTAGGAAATCGGCAAAAGCAATAGCCAACATTATTTTAGTAAACTCAGCCGGTTGAATGGCCGGCAGTGGTCCCAGGCTGATCCACCCGGTTGTTCCACGTTGTTCTTCCCCTATCACTAAAACCGCTATCAGCAAGAACACTGAAATTCCATAGAATAAAATACTATACCGTCGCAAATGGCTGTAGTCATAGCTCAGCACCAGTATGGCACCCACCAGACCTAGGAAAACAAAAACCGCCTGTTTTTTAACATAATAATAAGGATCCCCAGAAATGCCCTGGCTGGCACTGGTCAGAGCCACCAAACCAAAGCCCAGGATTACTATGAGGCTTATTAAAAAAGGTTTATCTATAAATTTCAGCCGCTTCAGGTTCAAGGTATGACCTCCCCTATCCATTCATTATATCGGCACCAGTTCGCAACTGTCTACCCGACAAAGACAGGCAGATATAGCCTAATAATGTTAATGAATAGCATGAGGAACCTAGCGGCTGTTAACGTGAAGAGGATACTAAGGAAGGGCGGGATGTAAGAGAATGAGAAACGTCCCATGTCGCAACCCTTGAAGATCTTTATTGAATGTCATACTGAGGGAGAGGAACGACCGAAGGATCTTTCCCTCTGGTACCAGTAAGATTCTTCGGCTAGCCTCCGAATGACATTAACTTTTTTTGTAGTCTCGAACCGTCTCCTGTCGCACGATTACGAACTCACGGGGGTATGTAGGCATCGCCCTTCCAAATTACCCGTTATTCATGCAACAGGATGCGGGGTTATTGGTTGACAGCGCGGCGGAAGCCTTTCACCGGGATGTTGGCGATCAAAGCCACGGCGTCCTCTTCATTGGCCAGGTCTACCACCAGGGCGTCTTCATCAATTTCCATGTATTCTCTTATGACCCTGATCAGGTCCTCCTTCAAAGCATTGAGCAGTTCCGGAGAGCTAGAACTGCGGTCATGGACCAACACCAATCGCAGGCGTTCTTTGGCAATATCTCTGCTGGTCATATTTTCCCGATAGAAAAGTTTGCTAATCAAATCAAACAACCGTCTCTCCTCCTTTGCTAGCGTGCTAGTTTGATTATTTTCTTAAAACGGTTCATGAAGCTGTTGTTGTCATTAGGATCCAGTAAAGCTACCTCTTCACCCATAATTCTTCGGGCAATGCGCCGATAAGCTCCCCCCGCCCGGGAATTGGTTTCTAAAACCGCTGGCTCTCCTTTGTTAGTTGACACTATGATCAGTTCATCTTCTGGAACTACTCCCAGCAGATCTATAGATAAAATATCTATGATGTCATCGATATCCATCATGTCGCCCCGTTTGACCATCGATTGGCGCATACGATTGATAATTAAACGCGCTCGACTCAGTCCAGCCGCCTCCAACAGTCCAATAATCCGATCAGCATCCCGAACCGAGGACACCTCGGGGGTAGCCACCACAATAGCATCATCAGCACCGGCGATAGCATTTCTAAAACCCTGCTCGATCCCAGCTGGACAATCCACCAGAATGAAATCGTATTGCTTACGCAACTCATTAGTTAAATTCTTCATTTGGTGTGGAGTTACGGAAGACTTATCCTTGGTCTGAGCAGCCGGCAACAAAGACATGCCTTCAAAGCGTTTGTCACGTATCAAGGCCTGTTTTAGCTTACAGTGTCCATTTACCAGATCAACAATATCGAAAACAATCCGGTTTTCCAAACCCATGACTACGTCCAGATTGCGCAGACCAATATCAGTATCGACCAGGACGACCTTTTGACCCATCATGGCTAATGCGGTACCCAGATTGGCAGTGGTGGTGGTTTTCCCAACTCCTCCTTTGCCAGATGTTATTACAATGACTTTCCCCTTCATGGTTTATCCTCCCATCATATTTTTAAGTTATCAATGATCACTTTGCCATCGCGAATACGGGCTACCTCCGGGTCTCTATCAGTCACCACCTCTCCATCGGGTGGACGAGTGATATGGTTCGCAATGCGAATCTGAGTTGGATTAAGGCGAAAGGCAGCTACAACCGCAGTTTCATCCCCACCTGCACCAGCATGGGCTATTCCCCTCAAAGACCCCATTACCAAAATGTTTCCCCTGGCGACCACCTCCGCGCCGGGATTGATATCACCCAATATGACCACGTTGCCATTACTAGATATTTTTTGACCTGAGCGAAGATTGCGGCACAACAGGAGAGTTTCGCCGTACTCTGGCATACCTTCCAAGACCGGCTTATCAGGATACGCAGCATCGGATTGATGGGGACAACTCATGATTTCTCTCAGATGTAGCCCGTGATCCAGTAAGATGTCTTCGATTTCCCTGACCTGCTTATTGGTTAATTGCTTAGTGCCAACGTTAAGGCAGACAAAAGCCCCCAACATATAATCATCCAGGGTATTGATCTGCACCGCCAGGCTCCTTTTTATTGCAGCGAAGGTCTTTTCCCCACTTAAATCCAACCACAGTTCCCCATTGGCTCTTCTCAGGGTTGTTGACACAGCTATGACCCTCCATTCAAACAAAAACCTAACTCGCTCCCCACAGCAGTCTTTATTAATTCAATTATTTCCATTTTTTTCCTTTGATGAAAAATAAAAAAAGAGCGGCATTTTCTAAGAAATACCTCTCTTTGAGTCGTTCTGCTAAAAAATTTTCCTGCAAGTTTCGCCAGGTTGATTCGACACTGCAGATTATTAAGGTACAGTTGTCACCTCATCATCTTTCATTTCTTCATGGCCTTCCTCGTCAAATTCGCTGACTTCTTCATCGTTTCCTGCGTCAGTAATCGATGGGACTTCCGGTTCGTTCATGGTGATAGTCTCAGGCCTATTCGTCTGGATATCGGTAGTTTCAGGTTCGGCTAAGTGATCCTTGATACCGAAATACTGCTCGAGAATGTCACGACATACCAGTCCTGCTGATCCGCTACCGCTGGGGCCGTATTCTACTATGCCGGCAAATGCTATCTCAGGATTATCGAAAGGTGCGAAAGCAACGAAGGTACCAAAAAAATCTTTCTTGGAGTCGTCACCTCTCCGGCCCGTTTCCGCCGTGCCCGTTTTGGCCCCCACCTGGATTTCTGGTGGGAAATGGTAGAACAAAAAGTGAGCAGTGCCACCAGGTTCAGTAACCGCCAGCATGGCGCGCTTGGTCTCCGCAATCGTGCTAGGAGAGACGTCCACTCGGTGCCTCAGGGTCGGTTTGACTTCCTTGATGGTTTTCCCCTCAGGTGACACCACTCTTTTTAGGATATAGGGCTCCATTAGTGAGCCCCCATTGGCAATAGTGGCAACATAGTTGGCCAACTGTATGACCGTGTAGTCATTAGAACCTTGACCGATCGACATGTTGTAGGTGTCAAAAGACTGCCAGGTAGTGTCAAACTTATAGTCTATTTGATACTGCGCTTCTAACAAAGCCTTCTCATTTTTTTGACGGTTTTGGAGATCATTGCGCTCCTTTTCGGTGGCGGCATCATTGAGAAGCTGTTGGTAGCGTTCCTCTAACTCCTGGCGCAATCGATCATATTTCCGATCGATGAGCAAAGCGTTGATTTCCTTTTTCCAGGCAGCTGTGGGCAGCAGCCCTTTGGACTCGTGAGGTAAATCTATCCCCGTTTTTTGGCCTAGTCCAAATTGATCGGCTACGTGTACGATCCTTTCGTGACCAGCGCGACGTCCCATTTCCTGAAAGTAAGTGTTGCAGGAAACTGCCATACCCGAATAATAATTGCGCTGACCATGGACACCAGTACATTTAATATAAGGTGCCAACCAGTAAGCACCTCCGCAACTGACTGAATAATCTCTAGGATTCATATTACCTGATTCCAGAGCAGCCATACCGGTAACAGGCTTGAAGATCGATCCAGGGGCATAGGTGGCCTGAATGGCACGGTTGAGTGCCGCTCCGGGATTCATTGGATCATAGCCTTCTCCCTGGGGAAAGTAATAAGCAGCCTTTTCGGTGCTGATGTTTCCTTTCCAATCATCTGGGTTCAAGGCTGGTATACTGGTCATAGCCAGAACTTCCCCAGTGCGAACATTAAGCACTACCGCTGAACCGACTTTAGCTTTGGGATTACTCTTCTGCAGCTCTTCCAAAGTTCTTTGCATGCTCTGATCCAGAACCTGCTGTAACTTATAATCAATACTCAAATAAATATTGTTACCCGGTTCAGGCTCCAAAGTGACCAGTTCCTTTACCGGACGGCCGGAAGCGTCCACTTCCATACGCCGGGCTCCATCCTTGCCACGCAAAATAGATTCGTACTGTTTTTCGATGCCCGATTTGCCGATTAGGCTGTTTATCGAATAAGTGCCTTCTGTTTGAGCCATTTCTTCTTGATTGATAGAATGGATGTAACCCAGTAAATGCCCGGCTAATTCGCCACCCGGGTAATAACGCAGTGGTTCCACTGTAATGTTTACTCCGACCAGATCCTGACGGTTCTCTTCCAGTTTGACCACCAGTTCCCAGGGAATATCCCGTATAAGTGTTATGGGTTCAAAGAGACGATACTTTTGCCCCTCGATCTTTTCTTCAATAACATCCCGAGTGATATCCGGATAGTAGTCCCTCAAAGCCTCCACCAAGCGGTTTAATACCGCTTCATCTATCTGGTTGTCCACCAAAGAGAGATTCAAAGTATAAACCAATTCATTAGCCGCCAGGGTTTCTCCCGAGTTGGCATAGATCTCCCCTCGGGGAGCTTTGATGGAGACTAGCCGTATACGGTTTTCCTTAGCCTGGGCTTGGTAGCGCTCATTGTCAAACAGTTGAATAACCATTAGTCGCAGACAAAGCGCCACCATAAGCGCTAACACAATATAGGAAAATATTTTTAATTTTTGGTTCAATTCATCCGTTTTCACTAAAATTCTCCCCTGTCCATACGGAGCCATCCATCGTAGGTCGAATAATAATACCACAGGTATAGAGGGCCTGCCAGAAGCAAGTTATATAAACTCTGGTAAAGGATACTAGATATGACTTCTACCTTTACAACACCACCACAAATCATCATTAAAAACACTACTGCCAAAGAGTTGATCAAGGTTCCGGCCACGACAGCAACTATGCCAACTAATAGATTCTCCTTGAACACATTGCCCTGGGTTTTACCAATGATATATCCGGTCAACCCTTTGGCCAAAACATTGACACCGATAAACCGTCCCACATATAGATCTTCCAGCAGACCGCATAACATGCCATAGATGGTGCCACGCTTTTCACCGGTAAAAAGAGCGTGGAACACCACAAAAATCAACACCAGATCTGGTATTGATCCCTTGATACTATATTGATTGAAAAAGGTGGACTGTACAAATATCGCCAGAAATGGGAGGAAGGCTAGGATAACATAGCGCATTATTGCTCACCTTCCTGCTCCTCCGAAACCGGGGGATAGTAATTGGTGATCACCAGAACTTCTTCCAAACGATCAAAGTTGACCGCAGGCTTCACTTCAGCCGTGAGCAGCAAACCACTAGGTTCGGGATTAACTCTTTCTATGATCCCAATATCAATGCCTTTGGGGTAATCAGATGACAGGCCAGAAGTTATGACCCGATCATTTTTTTCGATGGAAGAATAGTATGGAATGTTATTCATACGTAACTGGTTGCTTTCCCCTATACCTTCCACAATGCCGTTGGTCTCCCGGGAGCGCTGTAAAATTACCCCAATAGCCATTTCCCGGTCGGTTATCAGGCTGACCTGCGCCGAATTGAGACTTACACTGTTTATGCGCCCCACCAGGCCGTAAGGAGTAATAACTGGCATCCCTCGCTTAATGCCGTCACTTTCCCCCACGTTAATAACGAGGTTCTTGTTCCAGTTGTTAGCGCTGCGGGCGATAATTGCAGCCGGTTTTAAATCATACAGATCCAAACTGTCCTGTTGAAATCCTAATAGGTTCTGTAATCGTTTGCTTTCGGCTTCATATTCGCGCAGGATCTGATTGTCGACCGCCATTTGTGCATTGCGCTTTTCAAGTTCCTCGATACGATCGTGAAGAGTCCGTTTATCGCTGAACAGATCTCTAAGGTTTCCCCAATGACCTCCCAGTCCGTCTATCCCATTTTGCAGGGGAGTATAAATATAATGAACTGCCTTTTCCAATACGGTTATATTTTCGCGCGGTAAGGTCGTCTGACTCATGGTGACCAAGGAGACTATCACCACCAGCAAGATTAACCAAAAAAGTTTATTTCCCAGCAGCCTGAACAATTCTCACTCACCCGAGTTTCTTAAATTGATTTTTTGGAACCAATTAAGACTCGCTTTAAGACATCGATGTTTTCTAATACTTTTCCTGTGCCAAAAGCTACCGCCAGCAGTGGTTCCTCACAGATATAGACCGGCATATTGGTTTCCCGACTGATAAGTTTGTCTAACCCTCTCAAGAGCGACCCTCCACCAGCTAGTACGATACCACGATCCATAATATCGGAAGCTAATTCAGGTGGAGTCTTTTCCAAACATACCTTTATGCCATCAATGATTTCCTCCACGGTTTCTTGCAAGGCTACCTGTATTTCCCGGGAAGAAACTTCAATGGTTTTTGGTAGCCCGGTGACCAGATCCCGTCCTCTTACCTCATAGGTTTCCTCCGAACCTTCCCATAGGGCAGAACCGATCGATATCTTGATATCCTCGGCAGTACGCTCCCCGATCAAGAGGTTATAATTCTTTTTCAAATGCTGTAAGATGGCGTCATCCATGTTATCCCCGGCTACTCTTACTGACCTTGAGGTCACAACGCCTCCCAGAGAAATTACCGCGACTTCAGTAGTTCCACCACCAATGTCCACAATTAGATTACCAGTTGGTTCATGAACAGGGAGCCCGGCCCCGATGGCTGCTGCCATTGGTTCCTCGATCAGATAGGCTTCTTTGGCACCGGCCTGCAAGGCTGCTTCCCGAACCGCTCTCTCTTCCACAGTAGTACATCCCGATGGTATGCTGATGATCACCCGTGGGCGAACCATAAGTGAACGCTGGGTTAAAGCCCGATTCATAAAGTACTTCAACATCGCCTCGGTAACATCGAAGTCAGCAATCACACCATCTTTCACAGGTCGTATGGCCACGATATTGCCAGGAGTGCGACCGATCATTTTTTTGGCCTCATCTCCCACCGCCAATACTTTGCCAGTATCGCTTTGAATAGCTACTACGGAAGGCTCTTCGACAACAATACCCTTTCCCCTGAGATGCACTAATGTATTAGCTGTCCCCAGATCAATTCCCATATCTCTACTAAACAAGTTGATTTTCCTCCTTCAAAAAGCAAGAGTCACATAAGACCCAAACTTTTTAAGCTGCAATATTTGTGTTCTCCGATTATAATGTGATCCAAAACCTCTATACCTATAAGGTTACCAGCTTCCATCAGCCGACGGGTAATCTCTATATCTTCAGTGCTGGGATTGGGGTCACCACTGGGATGATTATGAACCAGTATTATTGAAGCGGCGCTTCTTTTAATAGCGGTCTTAAATACTTCCCGGGGATGAACGATGGCACTATGCAGACTACCTTTGCTCACGTCTTCGTCAATGATAATGCCTCCCTTGCGATCCAGATACAGCACCCGGAAGTGCTCCCGATCCAAAAAACGCATATCCTCCATAAGGAGATGTTTAACATCATCAGGCGATTTTATGATTAGTTTTTGTTTAACATGCATAGATATGCGTCGTCCTATTTCCACGGCAGCTTTTATTGTTGCGGCTTTGGCCGGCCCAATGCCGGGATGACAGGTGAGTTCTTCTATGCTGACATCTCTTAGAAAGCGAAGATTACCTTCGTGAGCCGCTAACATCTGCTGCGCTACTTCCAGGGCACTCATCCCGCTGGTGCCTTCTTTGATCAATATGGCTAAAAGTTCCGCATCATTCAGGGATGTTTCCCCGGAGCACAACAGCTTTTCTCTAGGTCGCATGTTCTCAGGCAGCATCTTAATGGCTACATGATATTCCCCCATGGTTGTCCCCCCAAAAAATGACCAACCGACTGATGCCGATTTGTCCGCCCTTTATAATACGACTGAACAAGACTTAAACTTACCTGTTCCCTGAAGAAACAGTTGATCAATTGATGTCATTGTGCACCAAGGATGTCCAGTCCAAAGGTTTTCAGTACCTGGGCTAACTTGAATACCGGCAGACCCACAACATTAAAGTAATCCCCATGTATTTCTTTTACAAAAACTGCTCCCAGACCTTGAATGGCATAAGAGCCAGCCTTGCCCATAGGCTCGCCGGTGGCCACATAGCTTCTGGCTTCCGCCTCGTCAATGGGCCGAAATACCACCGCGGTCTGTTCGTAGCCCGCCTCATAGCGGCGAGTAGCCACATCAATAACTGCAAAGCCCGAATATACATGGTGCTCCCTACCCTGTAAGGTCAACAACATAGCCAGAGCATCACTGCTATCGGAAGGCTTGCCCAATACTTTCCCATCCACAGCCACGATGGTGTCAGCCGCAATGATCAATCCTTGTGCATAATAAGATGCTACTGTCTGAGCTTTTCTCAAAGCCAGGACCTGGGCAGCTTGGCCCGGCAACAGGTTTTCATCCACCGACTCATCCACATCGGCACTATCAATAGTAAAACTTAATCCTAAGCGGCTCAGTATTTCATGGCGTCGGGGCGAGCTTGATGCCAGTATGATAGGCTGCAGTCGATCGTTGACAGATACCCGAGGTGTTCCAGTTTCAGTACGAAATTCTGACGTAGCCATTAACCACCTTACATTTTGCGATATACCAGATAAGCCAGCACAAATCCCAGCAGGGTAAAGGCACTTATATGGAGCATAAAACCAAATGAAATGGTAAATACCCCTAAGTCCGCGGTAAAGTTAGGAATTCCCAAACTCTGTGTGCTACCAAGTGCCGCTAGGGATGGCCACACCTTGGTCAAGGCTTGTCCAATCCAACCGCCAATTATTCCACCCAGAACCAGCAGTACCAGTAGCACTGGCCATCCGGGAGAACGTGATCCTGCCATTACTGTGCTCCTTTTGGTGTAGCTTTTTTCAAGTTTAGCATTCCCCTGCACTTAAAACAAGGAAGCAAAAAAAAGAAGAAAGCTCTCGGTGAAAAGAGCTTTCCATAGCAGTATTATCCTGATCATGGATCAATTTTTCTTATTCATGTTCAGATTAAAGCTCAGTACCTCCAGATTCACTGACAGATCCACATTACGTAAAATAACCGTATTGGGAACCTTCAGAACCCGAGGAGAGAAATTAAGTATCGCCTTGATCCCCGCTTCTACCAGAAGGTCGGTGACATTCTGTGCCGCTGAGGCCGGTACGGTCAAAACTCCTACCTTGATGTCTTTCTCCTTGACACGCTGGGTCATCACTTCGATAGGTTCTACTGTCACCATTCCCAACTTGGTGCCAACTATCTTCTTGTCATTATCCACAATAGTGCTAACGTGGAATCCTCTTTCAGCAAACCCTTGATATAAGGCTAGAGCAGATCCTAATTTGCCGGCACCCACCAGTATAATGTTCCAGTCGTGATCAAGACCTAGAATACTTTTGAGATGCCCATATAATTCGTCTACTCGATACCCAACTCCACGGGTGCCAAACTCGCCAAAATAGGCTAAATCTTTACGAACTTGAGCAGAACTTACTCCCACGCCCTGAGCTATAGCCTCCGATGAAGCTGTATTAACACCTTCATCAAGCAACTGATGTAAAAAGCGGGAATAAACAGATAGCCGCATTACCGTGGCTTCGGGTATCTTATAAACCTTCAAGCTCCCCACTCCTTAGTTTTAGTTATCTCCTTCTTACATTGTACCACTCTTGTGAAATAGTTCGCAATTAAGTCTAAAAATAACATCGCTAATAGAGAAATTCTTCTACCCAACTATTGGAAGAGCTTGTCTTAATTATATAAGTATACTGATCAATTTGTAAAATATTAAAGCCACAAAAGCTGCCGAAGGGATAGTGACAAACCAGGCCAAAACTATCTGGCGGGCGATATTCCAACGAACTCCACGCAATCGTTTGGCAGCGCCCACTCCCATTATGGCAGAGGAGACTACGTGGGTGGTGCTAACTGGCACCCCTAGTAAACTAGAGCTATAAATTACCGTGGAAGCCGTGAAATCGGCAGCAAAACCGTTGATGGGCTCAATGCGGAAAATTTTGCCCCCCATGGTTCTTATTATTTTCCATCCACCCACCGCTGTCCCAGCAGCCATAGCTGAAGCACAGGCTATTTTCACCCAGAGTAGTACCTCAAAGGTACTCAAAAAGCCTCCTCCGACCAAGACCATGGTGATGATGCCCATGGTTTTTTGGGCATCATTAGATCCGTGGGCAAAAGAAGCCATACATGCTGAAACCACTTGCAGTTTCCGGAATTTACTATTGATTACTGCCGGTGAGCTTCCCCTGAAGACCCAGAAAAGAATAGTCATCACCAGGCTGCCAGCCACCAGGCCGATCACTGGCGTAATGATCAAACCGGCAAAGATCACGGTAAAACCAGCCCAATTCACATCCCCAAAACCAAATCCGGCTATGACTGCGCCAACTAATCCCCCGATCAAAGCATGGGAGGAACTACTGGGAATGCCAAAATACCAGGTAAACAGATTCCAGAATATCGCTCCGATAAGGGCAGCTATTATGACCACAGGGGTGACCATCTCTGGAGAAACGATGTTCTTGCCAATAGTTGCGGCCACGGCTGTTCCGCTCAAGGCTCCTAAAAAATTCAGGGTAGCAGCTACGATAATGGCGTTGCGGGGGGATAAGGCTTTGGTAGAAACGGAGGTAGCGATAGCATTGGCAGTATCATGAAAACCATTGATATAATCGAAGGTCAGCGCAAAAATAACTACTATAACAACAAGACTAATACTAAACATACTTTACAGCTATCCCCTTCAAGAGGTTGCTTACATTTTCACAGTAATCCAAGGTTGTTTCCAGGTGTTCGTAGATCTCTTTCCATTTGATTATATAGACAACATTTTCGGTATTCTCAAAAAGAAGGGCGATACCTGCACGGTACAGGTAGTCCCCTTCATGTTCATAGGAACGAATCCTTTCACAGGATTCGATGATCTCTTGATGTTTATTACGGATTTCCGGAAGCAGATCAACTGACATTTTGATTTCTTCCGCTGCCGCCTGCAGAACATGAACCATTTTGAGTGCGTTAACGTCCTTGGGGCGACCCGCTTTATAAACAATGACTTTCTCCATAGTACCTTGGATATGATCCAGAACATTGTTAAGCTCACGAGCTAATAGCAGAATATCTTCACGGTCGAAAGGGGTGACGAAAGAACTGTTTATCTGTGTCATAACAGTAGACAAAATATGGTCACCGCGTTCCTCCACCGCTTTTATCATATCCAGTTTCTCAGTTGGCTCTTGAGGGTTTTCAAAAAACCCCTGTAAAATTTCGGCAGCTTCTAAAATTGCATCAGACAGTTGGTTGAAATAGTGAAAAAATCTTTCATCACGCGGTTTCAAGCGCAAACCCACTTGAATACCTCCTCAATTAGAAGTTCTACTGCCTTAATTATAGCAAATAACAACTTTGTTCCAGTGTTAACAATCTGTTAAAAAACTATTAATCATCGGTAAAGTAACGTCTAGCCTGATCCAAAACATAAAAAGAGCCGGTAATTAACAGGTATTCACCATCCTGTAGAGTTTGCAACCCTTGCTCAACTGCCTCCACAATGTTTTCGGTAGCTTGAACAGGTATCTCCGGAAATAGCTCCTGCCAGGTCTCATAAACCCGGAACCAATCAGAGCCTCTTTCTCCCCAGGGCCGAGTAACTATGCAAGAACGAGTATTTTTCCCGAGATGAGGCAAAGTGTTCCAGGCATCCTTATCATTTACCATTCCACAGACTAATACTCGTTTACGATTCGGGAGCAGATCATTAAGAGACATGGACATAGAGCGAGCAGCTTGAGGGTTGTGAGCAGCGTCCACTAAGACCATCGGATGACTGCAGACCATCTCCAACCTGCCGGATATCCTTGCATTCAGGAGAGCCTCGACAATATGCTCATCAAAGACCTGCCACCCCTGCTCTTCCAAAATGGACACGGCAGTAAGGGCACAGGCTAAGTTTTCACGTTGATAAGCCCCTGGCAAGGCAAACCAGACTTCATCCAGCGAATGACCAGGAGCTATAATATTCACGGTTTGACCGGTCAGGGTCTGTAAGTCACCGGCAGTGACCCGGCTCAATGAAGAGCTGTATAGCGGTGCTTCCAGATCAGCAGCCCAGGCTTGTACCACCTGCAGAGCAGGCTCTGGCAATTGTCCAATTATAACGGGAACCTGCCTTTTTATGATACCGGCTTTGTTGTCAGCTATTTCTTCCAAAGTACTTCCCAATACTGCAGTATGGTCATAGTCTATACTGGTTATTACTGACAGCAAGGGTTTAATAACATTGGTGGAGTCAAAGCGGCCTCCTAGACCAGTCTCCATTACAGCGATATCCACTTTCTGATCAGCAAAATAGTGAAAAGCTACTGCAGTTAAGACTTCAAACTCCGTGGGATGCTCTTCTCCCCGCGCCAGCAGGCGTTCTACCGCGTTTTCAGTCAGATCCAAGTAGTTGTTGAAGTCCTTACCGTCTATTTCCTGGCCATTGATGGTTATGCGCTCAAAATAAGAATGCAGGTGAGGCGAAGTAAATCGGCCTACTCGAAAACCAGCACAACTCAAAATAGACGCTATCAACAGTGATGTTGACCCCTTGCCATTCGTCCCGGCTACATGGACACAGGGAATACTCTGCTGAGGATCTCCCATCATTCCCAGTAAAGCCGTAATTCTCTGTAAACCTGGTCGACTACCGTATTTCCCCAACCGCGTGAGCTTATCAGCTATGATTGTTTCAAAATCCCTAGACGTTGTAAAATACCCTCTCTCTTGACCCTGGCTTCTTCCGCCTTGGCTTCTTCCTTAGCCACGACCTCCTGGGGCGCCCTAGCCAAAAAACTGTCATTGCTAAGCTTCGACTCCGCCTTCTGTAGGTCGGTTTCGGCTGCTTTTAATTCCTTTTCCAATCTAAGAATTTCGCGTTCAATATCAATGATACCTTCCAATGGCACATAGATTTCCGACCAGGAAGTTAAAGCTGATACTGCCTGGGATGGTTTGGTATCCAAAGTGTCTACTACGTCGATTTGCTCGACCTGAGCCAACCTATGCAAATAGTCCTTATTGTTTTCAAACAAAGGCATCTTAGCTTTATCCCGTACCAGTATTATGGTGTTTATGGGAGTACCAGGGGCTATATTGAATTCGGCGCGTATATTGCGCAAACTACGGATTACACTCATCAGTTGTTGCATATCCTCAACAGCCTGTGGCCAAGTTTTACCTTGCACCGGCCATTCATCCAACATGATGGTCTCATTATGACCCGGCAGATTCTGGTAGATCTCTTCGGTTATAAAGGGCATAAAAGGATGCAACAAACGCAGAGTATCATAGAGCACACCACATAGTACATTCTGAGCTACCTGGCGAGTGTGGGGATCAGCTGCATGACCCAGACGAATCTTCACCAATTCGATATACCAATCACAGAATTCATCCCATATGAACTCATACAAAGTCTTAGCAGCTTCTCCCAGGTCATACCCTTCCAAGAGTTTAGTGACTTCTTCGGCAGTAACGCCTAGGCGCGATATGATCCAGCGATCAGCCAGAGTATAATCCTCTTCTGCTATGGGCTGCGGCTCATAGCCCTCCAGATTCATGAGTACGAACCTGGCAGCGTTCCAGATTTTATTAGCAAAATTGCGGGTGCTCTCCACCTTTTCCCAGTGGAAGCGAATGTCATTCCCAGGCGTAACGCCAGTGATCAAGGCAAACCTCAGGGTATCAGCGCCGTACTTGTCGATCACCTCGATAGGATCGATTCCATTGCCCAATGATTTACTCATTTTACGTCCCTGGCCGTCCAGTATCAATCCATGGATATTGACATCAGGAAAGGGAACCTGTCCGGTATTCTCCAGACCCGAGAATATCATTCTGGCTACCCAGAAGAAAATTATATCGCGACCGGTAACCAGTACACTGGTCGGATAAAAAGTCTGCAGATCACTGGTTTCCTCCGGCCATCCCAGGGTGGAAAAAGGCCACAAGGCACTGCTGAACCAGGTATCCAGCACATCTTCATCCTGACGCAGTTTATCGGTATCGCAGTTGGGACAGCTAGTCGGGTCAGTCTTGCTGCAGATAACCTCGCCGCACTCATCGCAGTACCATACCGGTATGCGATGTCCCCACCAAAGCTGACGAGAAATGCACCAGTCGCGGATGTTTTCCATCCAGTTTAAGTATATTTTGGTGAAACGCTCCGGCACAAACCGAATGTCTCCGTCCACCACACAACGAATAGCCGGTTCGGCCAGAGGCTTCATCCGTACAAACCACTGTTTAGAGACCATGGGTTCCACCACGGTTTCACAGCGCTGGCATTGCCCTACCGCATGTTGATGGGTCTCCACTTTTTCCAGCAAGCCCAAGGCCTCCAGATCAGCTACCACCTGGCGGCGACATTCGCTACGCTCCAGGCCCGCATATTTACCGGCATTTTCATTCATTATGGCCGTATCACTCATTACCTTGATTTGGGGCAAGTCATGGCGCAAGCCCATTTCAAAATCGTTGGGATCATGGGCAGGAGTAACCTTCACTGCACCGGTACCAAACTCTTTATCTACATAGTCATCGGCAAATATCGGAATAGCCCGATCCATCAGGGGGAGGATCACATTCCGACCGATCAGATGACTATAGCGCTCATCCTCCGGATGCACCGCCACCCCTGTGTCTCCTAACATAGTCTCAGGACGGGTAGTGGCTACTACCAGAAACTCACTGGAATCTTCAATGGGATAGCGGATATGCCAAAGGTGGCCTTCGGTATCCTCATGATCTACTTCGATATCGGAAATGGCTGTCTTGCATTTGGGGCACCAGTTGATTATGTAATCGCCCTGATATATCAGCCCCTTGTTGTACAGGTTCACAAACACTTCCCGCACAGCCTGAGAGCAGCCTTCATCCATGGTAAACCTTTCCCGGCTCCAATCACAGGAAGAACCCAGCAAACTCAATTGTTCGGTGATACGGCTGCCGTACAAGTGCTTCCACTCCCAGACCCGCTCCACAAATTTTTCCCTACCCAGGTCATAACGGCTCAATCCCTCCTGAGCCAGAGCTTCTTCTACCTTAGCCTGGGTAGCTATACCGGCATGATCCGTACCGGGAAGCCATAAAGTATTATAACCCTGCATACGTCTCCAACGAGTCAGAATGTCCTGCAGGGTGTTATCCAGAGCATGGCCCAGATGAAGCGTTCCAGTAACATTGGGTGGCGGCATCACAATGGAGAATACAGGGCGTTCAGTATTCCCACTGGGAGCAAAGTAATTGTTTTCTTTCCAAAATCGATACCATTTGTGTTCCACCTGACCAGGTTCATACACACGTGCTAACTGATTGTCCGTAGACATGGAAACCGGCCTCCTTATCGGGTTGTAACCCTTCTATATATATTGTACTTTTAAATACCTCAAGGTACGCTTAGCAAACCAATTTTCGCCGAGTATACAACCTCAATTTTACTTAATAGTCAACCGGCCACGCAAGTCTATTCAATAAAACACGGCACGAGCACGGCCCGGGAACGGTAAGATAACTAAAATAAACTTGGAGGTGTCCCTCCAAGTTTATTCAAAAAGATTTGATTGCTCATAAAAACATATGGATTTTAACCGTCTTCAGGTGTCGTCATCTGCCCAGGGCTTCTTCCATGATGGTTATAGCAGTATCATCGCTGTGTTGCAGAATGGCTTCCAGGTTCATGATAGCTGGCACATGGTTTTTAATATAGAAACGGGCGGCATCTATTTTACCTTGATAATAGGCCAAATCCCAGTGCTCCCTGCCCAATTCCCTGATCTTGTCCGCGGCCAAAGCTGCCTGATCCAGCAACAAAGCTCCGCAGCACAGCTGGGAGGTAGCATGTAATATACGAGTAGCATAAAGCGGCAACATCTCTCCTTGGCCTTGTTGTTTGAATTCGTCCATCATAGATTTGATGCGCTTATAGGAAGCCAAACCTTTCTCCAGGATGGCACTTTCAGCAGTAAATTCCTCCCTGCCGGCCATAGTTTTTATAATAGTTTCGATATCCTGCAGCCAATCCAGAAATAGCTGGCCTTGCTTTAGATTCCATTTTCTACCGACCAGATCCATGGATTGGATATAATTAGTTCCTTCCCACAAAGAATAGATTTTACAATCCCGGGCGATCTGAGCCAAAGGATACTCTTCGGAAAAACCGTAACCACCATAAAGCTGGATGGCATCCCCCACCAACGGCCATACCATATCAGTATTATAAGCTTTGACCAGCGGGGTCATTACCTCGATACGATCCCGGGCTATCTGGCGCTCTTCTTCCCGGGGGCTGTGGCGGCTGATATCGAAATAATAGTAGGTCTTAAATGCCATAGCCCGCATCCCCTCAGTACAGGCTTTGAGGTTCAGCAGGATCCGTCTTATATCTGCATGTTTTATGATCGGCACCCGACTGCCTTTGGGGTCGTTATAAGCTCTTCCCTGCACCCGGTTACGAGCATATTCAGCTGCATTGAAATAAGCCTGGGCAGCTAGAGTATAGCCTGCCATGCCGGTGTCCATGCGGGCTCCATTCATCATCTGGAACATCTGAGCCATCCCCTCGCCCTTTCCTTCTATGGGCGGATCTCCTATCAGTATCCCCCGACAGTTATCATTCTCACCAAAGTTGAGGGTAGCCGTTGCCGAGCCTCTGATGCCCATTTTATGTTCGATTCCTACCGTCACCACGTCATTGTTTTCTCCCAGGCTGCCGTCAGGATTCACCCATATTTTTGGCACGATAAACAGCGATAGTCCTTTGGTACCCGGCAATCCTCCTTCTGCTCGAGCCAAAACCATGTGAATGATATTGGAGCAGATGTCATGATCCCCAGCAGTGATAAATACTTTAGAGCCTTTGATTTTGTAAATACCTGGTTCGTCAGTGGGGTAAGCCCGGGATAGGATATCGCCTACATCGGATCCCCCGCCTGCTTCGGTCAGGCACATAGTACCGCTCCATTCGCCTGCACACAAGGGGGGCAAAAAGGTTTCTTTGTCCCACTTACTGCCAAAAGACTGGATCAGTTCCAGAACTCCCCCGGACAGGTTGAGATAAGGTATGAATGCCGGATTGCCTGCGGTGATCATTTCAATAATTCCTGAATACAGCACTTGAGGCAACGTGCCTTCCTCGTCCTCTAGTAAATTCGATATCCCCCAGCCTTCCTGGTTTAGGAACCGGTAAACCGAATGAAAAGAAGACGGTACTGTTACCGCTCCATCTTCAAAACGAGCCTGGATAGTATCTCCCTCTTCATTGGTTGGAGCTACCTGTTCGGTAACGATTTTCAAGGCCTGATCCAATATGATATCAATATCGTCATGACTGTAGTAATCTCGAAATTTATCAAAACTAAATAAAGTATCGGCATCCAGCCATTCTCCGATAATGAACTTTAAGTCACGATTTGAATAAATAAAGTTGCTGGCCATGTTTATACCCCCCCTGGTGATTAGCTGATGTTTTCGATGATAAAAGCGCAAGCCGGTCCGCCGCTGGCACACATAGTTGAGCAGGCAAAACGTCCGCCTCGTCTTTTAAGTTCATTGATAGCTGCCAAAATAATGCGGGCACCGGTCATACCCACCGGATGGCCTAAAGAAATCCCTGATCCTACAGCATTACAGCGCTCCAAAGGAATGCTCAGCTCTTGCATACAGGCTAACGCCTGGGCAGCAAAAGCTTCATTGAGTTCCCAGTAATCGATATCATTCAAAGTCATTTCCGCATATTTCAACGCCTTAAGGGTAGCTGGTACGGGGCCCATCCCCATAAGCCTGGGCTCCACTGCAGCAGAAGCAGAGGCAACTACTCGGGCTAGTGGTTTTAAGCCTAACTTTTTGGCTGTGTCCTCCGCCATCAGGATCAGAGCTGCTGCGCCATCGTTGAGGCTGGAAGCATTGAATGCTGTCACCGTGCCTTCTTTCTTAAATACCGGTTTGAGCTTGGCTGCCATTTCCATGCTAGCATCGGGATTAGGATGTTCATCAGTATCAACTATCTGAGTCCCTTTCCTGGTCTTAATTTCCACCGGAATGATTTCATCCCTAAATAGTCCGTCTGCTATAGCTTTACAAGCGCGTTGATGGCTAAGCAAAGCATATTCATCCTGCTGTTCACGGGTTATGTTGTACAACTCGGCAATGTTCTCGGCCGTGACCCCCATATGGTAGCCTTCAAAGGCACAGATCAGTCCTCCCAACATCAGACTGTCTTGAATGACTTCACCATCATTGAGACGATAACCTTTGCGAGCACCAAAAAGCAGATAAGGGGCATTGCTCATGCTTTCATACCCTACCGCAGCTGCTACTCCGATCCGGCCCAACATAATTTCCTGAGCCAGAATATCGGCCGCCCGCATGGAAGAAGGACATTGCTGGTGAACCGTGGTAGAAACAGTTTCCACCGGTAGGCCAGCTTTCAATGTCACCCAGCGAGCTGAGTTCCCGGGAGAGCCATATTGGTTGCATTGGCCTCCGATTACCTCTTCGATCAGGTTAGGATCGATGCCAAACTTATCGATAGTTCCCTTCAGGGCCAATACCCCCAGTTCATGGCCCTTGATGCTAGCCAGCGAGCCCTGAAAATCCCCCACTGCTGTCCGGGCAGCCGCTACTATGACAACTTTTTGCATAAATTCTGCTCCTTTCCCTGGTTAAGTTCCTGTAAATTCAGGTTTTCTCTTCTCGGTAAAAGCCTTCATTCCCTCTTTTTGATCCTGGGTGGCAAAACAACTGGCCCAGGCAATCGATTCGAACTCGATCGCCTTGAAGCCATCAATATCAAAGGCCTGGTTGATACATTGTTTGGCCAATTTCAAAGCTATGGGTGGTTTACTGGCCAGCATTTCAGCCGTTTCTATTGCTTCTGCCAATGCATCATCTGCCAGTTGATTGATCAACCCGTACTGCAATGCCTGTTGCGCATTGATAGTCCTCCCGCTGAAAATCATCTCTTTGGCCCGGGCCGCTCCTATCAGCCGCGGCAAACGCAAGGTTCCTCCCGCTCCGGGGAAAATACCCAGATTGATTTCTGGTAGGCCTAACCGGGCGGTTTTATCTGCGATGCGCCAATCACACACCAGAGCCAGTTCCATTCCTCCCCCCAGAGCAAAACCAGAGATAGCAGCCACTACTGGCTTGGGGAAGTCCTCGATCCGCGCAAAACATTGGCGGAAGGAAAACGCCCGGGCTTGTTCTGGATTGAAATTCAGCATGTCATTGATGTCAGCACCAGCTGCAAAGTTTTTTTCTCCGGTGATTATGACTGCCCTGACATTTTCATCCGTTTCCAATTCCATGAAGACCTGCTCTAATTCCTTTATCATCTGATGATTTAAAGCATTCAATGCTTCCGGCCTTTGCAGCTCGATAATCCCGATCTTTTCACGCCTATCAAGGGAGATACAGTCATATGACATTGATCGAATACCCTCCTGTACAATCCATTACTGTGCTCAATCCTGTTGTTCGGCGACCAAGGCTCGCAAACTCTTACGGTCAGGCTTGCCAACAGGTGTACGAGGTAAATCATCCAAGAATTCTACCTCAGACGGCACTTTATAAGGTGCTAGTTTTTCCCGGCAGCGTGCAATAACTTCTTCCTTAGTAAGTTTGACCCCTGGTTTCAGGACAATAAAAGCTTTGGCAACTTCCCCGCGCCGTTCATGAGGTACGCCAATGGTGCACGCATCCTGAACTTCTGGCATGCCATAACATACTTCGTCAATTTCCCGGGGGAAAACATTGAAACCGCTGCTGATTATTATGTCTTTCTTGCGATCCACAATATAAAAGAATCCATCTTCGTCCATACGGCCGATGTCACCGGTATAGAACCATCCATCTCTCAGAACCATAGCGGTTTCTTCCGGGTTATTCCAATATTCGCGCATCAACTGGGGACCGCGGAAGATGATTTCTCCAGGTTCACCGACGGGCATGATTTTTTGGCCCTTGATATCGTCAACGATCAATACATCTGTATCCACCCAGGGTACTCCCACACTGCCAATTTTGCGGGTATGATGACCAGAATTGGAAGTTATCTGCTGACAGCTTTCCGACATACCATAACCTTCTACAATGCGGCATTTACCCATTTCCTCAAATTTACGAAGTATTTCTTCCGGCAAAGGCGATCCGCCGCAGAATACCCCGCCTATAAAGCAGGAAAAATCCGTATTTGGAAAACGGGGGTGGTTGAGTAGCATGATGAGTAAGGCAGGAACCGCCGGAAGAGTAGCCGGTTTATATTTTTCAATAGCATCCATTATGGCATCCGGATCAGGCGTCGGAACAGTAACCAAACTGCCACCACAGAAGAAATTGAATCCGATAGTAGCCATAAAACCGAAAATATGATTTATGGGAATAATGGATAACGCCCTCATATCTCCGGCTGCCATAGTAGTGTAGTTATTGGTCACCCACTGCCCTATGCGGACTGCTTTGGACATTACATTATGATTGGTCAGGACACAGCCTTTGGGAACACCGGTTGTTCCTCCCGTATACTGTAGGCGGACAATGTCATCCGGAGTCAATTCCACTTCTGGCTCAGTGTTGTCAGCCGCTGCTATGATTTCATTAAAATCATAGATCGAACTGCCTTTTTCCA
>Ga0209723_1001520_pt1 | contig 35610 bp, 28 predicted proteins | sample BiotimSIPDNA_2_FD_185750 | JGI IMG/M metagenome (GOLD analysis project Ga0209723, IMG submission 185750) | Anaerobic biogas reactor microbial communites from Washington, USA - Biogas_R2 time_0 SIP DNA (SPAdes) (version 2) | ecosystem: Engineered > Bioreactor > Anaerobic > Unclassified | place... | reverse complement strand
CATCGGATGTTAAATACTGCTGGAAATATCCTTCTTTATAGCACAATCCCACTCCAACCAATGGAATTCCCAAATCGCTTGCCGATTTAAGATGATCGCCTGCCAATATTCCCAAACCGCCGGAATAAATCTGCAGACACTCGGTTAATCCGAATTCTGCCGAAAAATATGCAATAAAAGTATCGCCTTCCGATTTATAATTCCGCTGATACCAGTTTACTTCGTTTATATAATTTCTTAAATCGAGCAGAGCGCGGTTCATATGCGAAATAAATCCATCGTCTTTCACAACTTCTTTTAATCTTTCCTGCGATATTTTACCGAGTAAAAGAACTGGATTGTGATGTGTTGTTTCCCAAAGTTTGTTATCGAGCCTTCTGAAAAGCTCAATAGCATCTTTATTCCACGACCAGTAAAGATTTTTTGATATTTCTATTAAAGGTTCAAGTTTTTCTGGCAATGAAGGGGCAACATTGAAATTTCCTTTAAAATCTATCATATTTTTCACTCCTTAAATTTCGTTAAAATTATAAATTCTAATAAATTTTGTAAAATTATTTACTTATAGAATTGCTCTAAATATAAAAAAAATATTTCCAAAATGAATAATAAATATTAAATATTTTCCGGCAATTTATTAAGAAACAAGATATTTTTTCCTAATATTCTAAGAATATTGTCTGTTTTTACCGTCTCATTGTTTTTTTCTTCGGATTATTTTACATAAAGAGTTTGTCAAATTTAAAAAACATTGATTTTGTTTTGTGTTTTTCAATTTTAGTCAATTTCGTATATTTGCAGTTTGATTTACGGACATTATTATGTTTGAATATTATTTAATTTTAAATTTCCTTACAGGTTTTGTCATCGGAATTATTCCTGTGCAAAACCTTATTTTAAAAAACAAAAACATAACGGCCGATGGATTATCCTTAAAGCATAAATTGATTTTATTTTGCGCCGATTTTATTAAAGGTTTTGCCGGCACTAACCTGCTTGTATTTTTTTATTACAACGGATTTACGGAAACTGTTGTTTCGATATTTGCTCTTTTGCTGGCAAATTTAATTATTGAAGTAAAAAGAAAAACTATATTTAAAAGTCCCGCCGTAATTTTAGGAGCTTTGCTTTGGTTTAATTATCTTTTTTTCTTTGCTTGGTTTGTTATCTGGATTTTGCTTTTAATATATAAACGCAAAAGTTTTTTTGCGAATATGTTTTCCAGTCTGCTTATTATAATTATGATTGTGTTATATGCAGACAGGTTTAACAGCAACTGCAATCCCCCTGCTGAAACAGAACTTATTTTTACAATTTCATCTATAGTTTTAATTATCTTACAAGCAGGTATTTATTATAAAAACTTCATTTCATTTTTTTATAAGGAAACAGGAAATGAATAATATTAAAACAATTATTATTTCTTCTTCATTTACACTTTTAATAGTAAGTATATTTTTTACGGTTTTTTATTTTGTAATTTTTGCCGAAAACAATAAAATAAATGCTGCTCAGGTTCAAAACAGCAATTATGTTTATAATCCTAATGACACTTCCGGCAATACTTATAACAATTCGCTTATTTATGAAAGCAGGCATACAATTGTAACTAAAACCGTACAGACAGTAAGCCCTGCTGTAGTAGGAATAAATGTTACAGAAATCCGTCAGTATGTTGTGGATCCGTGGGCTCGTTTTTTCAGCAACGATCCTTTTTACAGGCATTTTTTCGGTGACGGAGTTTATAACAAGCAAGTTAAAAGTCTCGGTTCGGGTGCAATCATTTCTTCCGACGGATACATTATAACCAACGATCACGTTGCCGGAAGCGGTGTTAAAATTATTGTTACTATGACTGACGGAAATGAATACGATGCCAAAATAATTGGAAGCGATCCTGTTTCGGATATAACATTGTTAAAGATAGATGCCGAAAATCTGCCTTTTATTCCTATGGGAAATTCGGATGATATTCTTATTGGCGAATGGGTTATTGCTCTGGGCAATCCCTTTGGACTTTTCGAAAAAAGCGATAAACCGACTGTTACAGTCGGTGTGGTAAGCGCAACGGGTATGAATCTCGATCCGGTGGAAAACCGTTTTTACCTTAATATGATACAGACAGATGCGGCAATAAACGGGGGCAACAGCGGCGGACCTTTAGTAAACAGTGTAGGCGAACTGATTGGAATGAACACTCTAATTTATTCCCCAAACGGAGCGCAAGGCAATGTTGGAGTAGGATTTGCAATACCTATCAATAAAGTTAAAAGAATTATGAACGAGCTGAAAGAAAAAGGCGAAGTAAACAGAAAATTTAAGACAGGCCTTCGTATTCAGTCAATCGATGAAAGTATTGCCAAATACTATAATTTAAAATCTACAAGAGGAGTTATAATTACTCATATTCTTAAAAATTCGGCTGCCGATAAAGCAGGTCTGCTTGTCGGCGATATTATAACAGAAGTTAACAATTACCGGATAAACAACGAAACTACAATGATCGGGGCAATAAACGAATTCCGCGCAGGCGATAAACTTCAGATAAAAATTTACAGAGAAGATAAATATTTAATAAAAACAATGAAACTGGAAGAACAATGATTGAAAGATACACACGCCCAACAATGGGAAAGATTTTTGAAGATGATTTTAAGTATTCAACCTGGCTGAAAATTGAAATTCTTGCATGCGAAGCAAGATCTCTTGCCGGTGAAGTTCCCGAAAAAGATCTTAAAGTTATTAAAAAGAAAGCCAGATTCGACGTTAAAAGAATTCTGGAAATTGAAGAAACAACAAAACACGATGTTATTGCTTTCCTTTCGAATGTGGCGGAATATGTAGGACCAGAATCACGGCATATTCATTACGGAATGACTTCTTCGGATATTCTGGATACAACTCTTTCCTACCAGATGAAATCTGCAGGCGAATTACTGCTTTCGGAGCTTGTGAAATTAAAAAATGTTTTAAGAAATCAGGCAAATGCATATAAAAGAACCGTATGCATCGGCAGAAGCCACGGTATTCACGCCGAACCAACTACTATGGGATTAAAATTTGCGCTTTGGTACGAAGAGACCAAACGAAATCTTAAAAGATTAAAAAATGCAGTTGAATCAATAAGTGTTGGACAAATTTCAGGAGCGGTCGGCACTTTCGATCATCTTTCTCCGGAAGTTGAAAAATATGTTTGCGAAAAAATGGGACTTACCCCTGCTCCTGTTTCCACTCAAGTTATCCAGCGCGACCGACACGCAGAATTTCTTACAGCGCTGGCTTTAATAGGAGCTACGCTCGAAAAAATTGCTATTGAAATTCGGCACCTACAAAGAACCGAGGTTCTTGAAGCTGAAGAATACTTTTCGAAAGGACAAAAGGGTTCATCAGCTATGCCTCATAAACGTAATCCTATAATCAGCGAAAGAGTTACAGGACTTGCGCGTCTGCTGCGCGGAAATGCAATGGCTGCAATTGAAAATGTTGCTTTATGGCACGAACGCGATATATCGCATTCATCTGTTGAAAGAATTATTGTCCCCGACAGCTGTATAATTTTGGATTATATGCTGGGATTAATGATAAAACTTGTTGACAACCTTGTAATTTATCCGGAAAATATGATAAACAATTTGAATATAACACGCGGACTAGTTTTCTCGCAAAAAGTATTATTAGAACTAGTTAAGAAAGGAATAACCCGTGAAGAAGCCTATAAACTTGTTCAGACTTATGCAATGAAAGTATGGGCTGACAAAAACACTTCTCTTAAAGAAGAGCTGCTGAATGCAAAGGACGTTACAAAGTATCTTAGCAAAGAAGAGATTGAAAGTATCTTTGACGACAAGAAAATGGTGCCTAACGCAGACTACATATTCTCGCGGTCGGTTGACATCGAATAAATTCCATCAAAGGGCAGAATTTTCTGCCCTTTTTTTTGTCCAGCAATAATCGGATACCCTGTATTTTTCTTTTAAATGGTATTGACAATAAACCGTGTCTTTTTTATATTAGCACTCGTTAATTTTGAGTGCTAATAACAATTTAATTATTCAATTATTAAAAATAGTGGAGGATTTATGGCAGATTTTAAATTCAAACCTCTTGGCGACAGAGTTGTTGTAAAACCAATGGCTGCTGAAGAAGTTTCGAGAGGAGGAATAATTTTACCTGATACAGCAAAAGAAAAACCGATAGAGGGAACAGTTGTTGCAATCGGGGCCGGAAAAATTACAGAAGAAGGCAAAGTAATAGCTTTAAATGTTAAAGCTGGCGACAAAGTTCTTTACGGAAAATACAGCGGTACTGAAGTAAAGATAGACGGTGAAGAATACCTGATAATGAGAGAAAGTGATATTTACGGAATTATTGCTTAAAATTTTTGAAAACAGAAAAGGAGTATTATTATGTCAGCAAAATTAGTTGAATACAGCAGCGACGCAAGAAGCTCGCTTAAAGTAGGCGTTGATAAACTTGCAAATGCTGTTAAAGTTACTTTAGGGCCAAAAGGAAGAAATGTAATACTTGAAAAGAAATTCGGAGCTCCTACAGTAACTAAAGACGGAGTTTCGGTTGCTAAAGAAATAGAACTTGAAAATAAGATTGAAAATATGGGCGCTCAGATGGTGAAAGAAGTTGCTTCTAAAACCAGCGATGTTGCAGGCGACGGCACTACAACAGCTACAGTTCTTGCTCAGGCTATTTACCGCGAAGGTTTAAGAAACGTTACTGCCGGCGCTAACCCAATGGATTTAAAAAGAGGTATCGATTTAGCTGTTACTAAAGTTGTAGAACAGTTAAAAACAACATCCAAAAACGTTGAAGGAAGAAAAGAAATAGCACAGGTTGGTTCAATATCTGCAAACAACGATAAAACTATCGGTGATTTAATTGCAGACGCTATGGACAAAGTAGGCAAAGACGGCGTTATTACAGTTGAAGAAGCAAAAGGCACTGAAACTGAGCTTTCTTTAGTTGAAGGTATGCAGTTCGACCGCGGTTATCTTTCCCCTTATTTTGTAACAAATTCCGAGTCGATGGAAGCAAATCTTGAAGATCCTTATATCCTCATTCACGATAAAAAAATCTCTACAATGAAAGATCTTCTCCCTATCCTCGAAAAAGTTGCTCAATCTGGCAGAGCTTTAGTTATTATTGCCGAAGACCTTGAAGGCGAAGCTCTTGCAACATTGGTTGTAAACAAGTTAAGAGGAACATTGAAAGTTGCAGCCGTTAAAGCTCCTGGTTTTGGCGACAGACGCAAAGCAATGTTAGAAGATATTGCAATTTTAACAGGCGGTACCGTAGTTTCTGAAGAAAGAGGATTTAAACTCGAAAATACTACAATCGAATTCCTCGGAAAAGCTAAAAAAGTTAATATCGACAAAGACAACACAACTGTTGTTGAAGGTGCTGGCAAAACTGAAGATATTAAGAAACGAGTTAACGAAATTAAAGCTCAGATTGACAACACAACTTCAGATTACGACAGAGAAAAATTGCAGGAAAGACTTGCTAAACTTTCAGGCGGTGTTGCAGTAATTAAAATTGGTGCTGCTACCGAAGTTGAAATGAAAGAAAAGAAAGCAAGAGTTGAAGATGCATTGCATGCTACACGCGCAGCAGTTGAAGAAGGTATTGTTGCAGGCGGCGGCGTTGCTCTTATCCGTGCAGCTTCTGTTCTCGATAATCTTAAAGGTGATAACCTCGATCAAACTACCGGAGTTAACATAATTAAAAAAGCGCTTGAAGAACCTTTAAAACAGATTGTAAACAATGCCGGACTTGAAGGATCTGTGGTTCTTAACAAAGTTAAAGAAGGAAAAGACGATTACGGTTTTAACGCAGCTACAGAAAAATATGAAAATCTGATTGCAGCAGGCGTTATCGATCCTACTAAAGTTACAAGAACAGCTCTTGAAAATGCTGCTTCTGTTTCAGCTCTTCTGTTAACAACCGAAGCAGTTGTTTACGAAAAGAAAGAAGAAGAAAAAGCTCCAATGATGCCTCCCGGCGGAATGGGCGGTATGGACGGAATGTATTAATATTCAAATATACCCAAACAAAAAAGCCCGGTTATGCCGGGCTTTTTTATATTGTCTGTTAGTATTCTTTTTAGTCAAGGTGGATTACCCTCAAATTAAACTCTGTTTCAAAGAGAATGAAATCTTTATCATTGTGTAAAAGAGTTATTTCGTTTTCGATGCAAAATGCTGCAATTATAGAGTCGATTGTTTTCCTGCAAGTAATTCCCTTTTCACGCAAAGTTCTAAAATTCTTAGTGCTTTTTACTGCAATTTCTTTTCCGCAAAGATTGTAAATCGGGAAATCAGATAATAATTCTTTAGCTTTTATAAAATCATTTTTTGTTCTGAACCCTTGCAGAACCTCAGCAAGAATAATATCCCCTATTATAAAATTTTCTCTGCCCAAAGCATCGTTCAAATAGGATGTCTGCCGGTTTTCAATTCCATTAAAAAAATCGATTATTGTGGATGAATCTATTAAAATCATTTATCCATTCTCATCTCATCAAGGTTCCCTTCCCATTTGAGCTTTCCCTTGAGAGATTTTAGCCTTGTCTGTTTTTGAATACTGACAAAAAGTTTTAATGCTTCTTCAATTACCGATTTTTTAGTTTTCAATCCGCTAAGTTTCATTGCATCGTTTACTAAACTTTCATTAAGTACAATATTAGTTCTCATTTAGATTTACCATTTGTGTATGATAACACACAGACACACACATTGCATTATTCATTATCAAACTATATTGGAATAATCCTTATAAAAAGTCTTTTTCCTGTTTTCTTTATTTCGCAATACTCATACTTCTTAAAATCTATGAGTATAAGCTAAAGAGGCAAGGGTTTCGGTATATTTGCCGTATCGCAGATTTTTATTGCCCGAATATCTGATAACAAGATTTATCATATCATTTTTCCACACAGGATAACCGGATTGCAGCTGCACGTTCATATTTTTTGAATTTCCGGAATTTGTATTTGAAACAGTTAACGAATTATTCAATCTCCAATCCAAAACGTTATAATTAATGCTTAATCCCAGACTTGTTAATTTTGTTATTTGACCTGTTATTTTAGTAAAGGTGTAACTTGCAAACGGGCTTAACATTAAAGAAGCGCTCAGTGCAGCGGAATAATTGACCATAAAAGTGTTTGATTTGGAATTATAATTTTTCCGCAGAATATTTCCGTCGTCAGTATTTTGGAAAATTCCTGTTAACGAGACCGTATTGCTTATTTTTCCGGTTAGGAAATAATACGAAACAGAAGTCATATACGAAGAAATGGAATTATCAATTTTCATCGTATCGTTTCCGGCATCATTCCATAAAAAATTACCTGCGTAAGATGCAGCCAGATTAATTTCGTTTGTTATCCGGTAATTTATGTTTGATGAGAATGCCGAACGCGATGTTGTATGTTTTTTTTGATTTTCCAGGTTATCGGAATATTTGTTAAAACCGGTGCTAACTGATAATTTATTTTCGAACAGACGCGTTGAAACGCCGATATCGTAACCGATTCTGTCGTTTATCTGCGACGCAAGTCCTAACGAAGTGTAACTTGCACCTATTCTTGTGAATCCGCCCTTTATATTTATTGTTTTAAAATTAGCAGAAAGCTGCGTTTTAACAGCATAATCCGCTGAAGTGCTTAATTTTAATTTGTATATTGAATTAATCGATCCAGGGATTTTACTTTTAAAATTTGTACTGTCGTTTATTTCTGATGCCCGCATATCGTTTGTGTATAAACATCCGTTAAACTCGCCTTTAAAGTTTATCATACCTTCGAATAATGTTAAATCCGTATTAAAGCCGGCAACAAGATTTTCCTGCGGTGAAATTACAAACTTGTCGTTATATGTAGTAGCATAAAGCGAATCTATAACATCAGTTGTATCGGTAAAAAAACTTGAATCCTGCCTTGCCAGATCCAGCGAACTGCCGATATCTTTTGACCGGATAATATTGAAATCGAAAAAATTCCCGTTTTCGCGCCCGACACCTATTTTTGTTCCCCATATTTCCCTGTCGTATGACGCAGTAACAGCATTTCCTTCAACAGCCCGCTGGGTTCTTCCATATAATGCCGAAAACCTGAATATACCGGGATTTATCTCCACACCGCCGCCGCGAATTGAAATCCCGTCAAGCGTGTAATCAGAAAATTTCATGCTGAAATCGCCTAAATGAGCTTTTCCCCATTCCCAATCGGGATGAACTGCAAACTGATTCATAGACTGCCTTGCAGAGCTGCCTTCCGTGGAAAGGAGGAAATCAAAATCAACCGAAAATGTATTGAATAATGCAAGTGTCGGTCGGAAAAACAATCTGCCGGTTCCCGAAGGTCTTCTTTTTTGAATTCCTTTTGCTCCGTAGATTTCTCCGTAAGTGCCTATTTCGCCAGTAATTGAATATACTTTCTCAATAAATGAATGCGAACTGCTATCAGGATTTTGAGCATTTAACGAATCGGGATATTCATTTTGGGCCAAAACAGGCATCGCAAAAATTAAACAAATCAGAAAACGAAGTTTCAATTCAAGTTCTCCTTTGTCTGAATTATAGCCGAATTCCTCATTTACTTTTTCCTGATAGAAATTTCGTTTGCAGGCAGACTTTTATTTCCGTTTTCTAAAACAGTTATAACTTTGTAAAAATACAGTTCTCCTGCTTTCACATCTTTATCTGTAAATTCTAATTTCTCAGATTTAACACTTCCGGCGGTAATTTCCTTACCGGTAATATCGCTTCTTAAAATGACATACGAAGATATTTTTTTACGGATTACTTCAGTCCATTTAATAAATATCCCGTTATCTGTATTTTCTGCCCAAATCTCAGCCGGAGCCGGAGGAATATCTTTCAAAATTTCAATCCGCTGAGATACTCCTTTCCTGCTGGTATTATTAAAAAAATCTACTGCTTCAACAGCATATTCGTAAATCCTGCCTTCGGTTGCACTGCTGTCGTAAAAATAATTATTGGAAAACGGCAGCGGATTTTCGGTAAGCAGAATCCATTCTTTTCCTGTTTCTCTCCTGAAAACTTTATAACTGCTGATTGAATTATCTACAGCATTTAAGTCCTCCCAAAAGACAGATACTACAGAGCCATCGAATATCAAATCGGTAATCAAGGGGGTCAAAACTTCTTCAGTTTTTACCGGCATAACCGTTACCGTATCAGAAATAACACCCCGAACATTACTGCTGCTAACAGCCTGAACACAGTAGTTGAATGAAACTTTACCGGAAAGAGCGCTGCTTGAATCGGAATAAGTAAAAACAGTATCTTTTTCGCCGGCGGGGATTAGTGATGAAATAAGATTAAGTTTTGCTGCTGAAGACTGATTATTACGGTAAACATAAAATCCGTTGATGTTTTTTTCTGAATATTTCCAGCTTAAATTTACTCCTTTTTCAGAAGCTGAAGCAGTTAAATCGTAAGGTGGCAAAGGTATTTCATCGCTTAAAAAATAACCGGTTACTTTTGGCGTGTTCGGCAATTTTTCGCCATTAATAAGATTAACGGATAACGAATAATAGTATTTCTTTGATGGTAATATTCGCTGATCGAGATATGTAGTTGAATTCGGATCAACCGATGCAATTACTACTCCAGGAGAATTTGTTTCTTCGCTTCTGAATATCTCAATACCCGATGCCATATTCGGCTGATCGAATTTCCATTTTAGTCTCAGTCCGTTCGAGGCGGCTTCGCTTTTAACTTCAAACATATATGGCTGAAAAATTGAACCGGGATTTATTGCATAAGCAATTTCCGATGCCGTCTGTTCACCGCAGTTTCCGTAGGCATCAACTGGAATAATATTATATAAATAGGCTTGTTCCGGCGTTACGGAATTATCACTTATAACAAAATAAACGCTGTCGGCTTTTTGCAGAATTGCCTTTTTACAGCTGATTTTCTTAAATTCTTTTTCGAAAGCCGATCTCCGGAACACATAAAATGTAGCAGGGATTAAATCTCCGGCATATTTCCACATAATCTCAAGATTGCCTGTACGGTAAATTTTATCGAAACAATACATTTGGGGATAAAAAACTTCTCCGGGAAAATTAACCGGCATCGACTCCCCAGCTAAACTGTCATCCCCTGCCTTATCGGTCTTATTAACTTTATAAATATATTTCACGTCTTTAGCTGCAGTTGTATCGATATAACTTATACCCAAAGCCAATCGAATGCTTAAAACCCCTGAATAATATTTCAGCGCGTCAGTATTTTTTGAAGCAATAGCATCTTTCCAGATAACATTTAGTACACTGTCCGATAGCTCTGTCATTTCCGGCAGATATCTATTGTAAAACTTGTATTTTTCGATAAATTCATCGTAGGAAGATGGAGAAACCACCGAAGCAATTTTTTCAAAAGCCTTGCCCTCGGTTTTTCTTTCAATTTTATATGCAGAATATTTCCCTGAATTTTCGTTTAGAAAATCCTTCCCAAGATGGATAAATATTCCTTTATCTCCAGCTACAGCAAGACCTTTTTTTACTTCCTGCGCTTCAATTTTAAGGAAAAGGACAATAAATATTAAAACTAAAATTCTTTTCATTTTCATTCCTTATTTAATGTAAGGGTCAAAATCATTATAATCGCTTCCTACATGAACGAGAAGACCGATTGCTTTACATCCTCCCTTCGATTCTTTATCGCATAGATAACCGTCGCAATCCGAATCGCAGGCACCCCAGCCGCAGTATGCTTCACCGCATAACTGGAACGACACATCGCCTTGTATAAACCAATTGCCGCCCAGATCGATTTCACCGTCAAGACTTGCCTGCACTATTGCCGAGGCTTTTACGCCTGCGCAGGCAATAACAACAGAAGCTCCCAAAGATGCTCCCGCTTCAATATAGGCGCTTAATCCGAGAGATAATTTAGGCTGTCCGGTAAAGTTTAATCCGAAACGGGCATCGGCTCCCAAATGTATCCAAAGCCGCGCGCTTACAATGAAAAAGTCAAATTCAATATCCGGAATAATAAGCGGAATGTGAACTTCTGCTTCTGAATAAAATCCTTTTATATTAGTTGGGAATGTTACCGGGAGATTTCCAGTGTATTTATAAACCCACGAATATTCGGCAAATTTTGATTTTATATGGTCGTTGATTGGATAAGAACCTAAAATTAAAGCTGCCTGCCCCCCTATGCCGGCAACACCAATTGTTCCAGCCCCAAGAAAATAGAAGCCTTTATCATCAAAAAGTATTTCGGCTGTTCCTTTTACCATCGCACCGCCAATATCAATCCCCTCACTGAAATCGAGCTGACCAAACAGTGTTTTTGTTTCGAAATCGAAAGATATTTCAATATTGCCGAAAGGTGTAGTAATATTTGATAACCTTATTTTTTGCCCTGTTGCTATAACATCGCCGTAAACCGTAAATTTGAGTCTGCCATTTGCGCCTTCAGCGCCGGTTAAATCGCCTTCAAACCAGAAATACTCCCAATCATTCTGATTAACTTTCATTGCCCCGCTGACTTTTTCCAGTTTAATTGATTGATTTGCATTTACCGCAAGCGACTGATTGGGCTCTAAAATTATGCTTGAGGAATCTTTGGTATGATACATAGTTGCAAAAAATGAATACTTATCCGGCTCCGAAATTGTACCGCGGGCGATAAATCCATTTTCATTCAATTTCTGCGGAAAGGCTGCAGAAGCAGGGAATTTAAGATTTACTCCGTTGTAATTGAATTCGATATTTACCGGCGTAAGGCTGAAATCGATGTTATTTCCGTTTTTAAAATAATCGATTGAAGTAGTTAACTCCCCGAAACCCGGCAGACGGAAATTAATCGCACCGGGAATATTAATTCTGTCGTTAAAAACTACAATTTTTGCCGGATAATAATCTGCAACATTAAAAAGACGGAGCGGTTGTGATTTTTTATCAATTGAATAAACGGAAGATCCGTCGCTCAGCAGATAAAATGCATCAAAATATATTTTATCGTTCTGCGCCATCCCTTTTTGAGCATTTATGTAAGCGCAGGAAGTTTCTCCATTTCCAGGCAGCACACGCAAAACCCAATGTCCTTTAGAGTCTTGGTAACCGATTGTTGCATCGTAAAGGAAATTAACAGTTCCATTTACGGTAAGCGGAACAATTCCTCCAAGAGTTATTGAAGAAATATCAATTTCGGTTTTGTAAGTTTCAATTGAATAAGGGGTTACCGGAAGGTCTTTAGTAAAAGGCAAATCTAAAACATCGGTAGTTATTTTTCCGTTATGAAAGAAAAAACCGTTTGAATTAAAACTCCAGTCGTTGCTATACAAGCTCCAATTTTCAAGTGAAATGTTAATTTCTTTGTTTCCATTAATATTGCTTACACCGGTTGGAGTTATAACTACATCCCCGATTTCTATGTCAAGATTTTTCGGGACTATTTCTTCAATATTTGTTTGCAATCTCGTGCGTAAAGTCAGTTTACCGTTTTCTGCAAAGGAATTTACTGAATCTGCAACAGCGGAATTTTTAAAATTATGCAGTGAATAAACAAGCGATTTCCCCTTAAAATCCGATATTCCGAATTTGTTGATATTATTTTGGGCTTTAGAAACTCCTGCGCATATTACAGGAATAAGCATTTTTTCTCCGCTGGTAATATCTGTCCTATTCAGCCACAGACTGTCCGTAGGGAATCCCACTGCGTTGCCTGTCTGAAAAGAACCAGCCCAAATACCAACCTTCCCTTTAATAATTCCATCTCCCGAGTTTTGAAAATCTTCCAGCTTAAGAACCCCTGCATCCGGGTTTACAAGTGCGCCTGAAAATACATCAAGTATTTTTTCTAATTTGATTTTTCTAGTATCTAAAGGAATTTTTCCGGTTTCCGGATAAATAAAAGGCTTGCCTTTATCATTTAGCTTTGTCCCCGCTTTTACTATTACACCATTAAATACGGCAGCTGAATTTTCATTCGTATTAAAGGCTTGGGCTGTTGGCAAACCGGTAAATCTCCCATTGATTTTAATTTTTCCTTGCGGCTGCGGTATAAAACTTGTAATCTCTATCGGAATTCCCAGAAGTTTCGTAATATCCATATCTTCATAATTTTTCAAATGGAAATCAACTGTTTCAGCAGGGATAAATGCCGCGAAACTTATATTACTATTGTTTAGATTATTACCTGATGTAAATATCTTTAATCCGTCTTCCGAAACATTAACTTTTGCCGAATCTCCAATTGTACCGCCTTTAACCGCATAAAATGTGTGAGTCCCGAAAGGCACGTTTCTTATAGTATAGGTCCCATTCGGTTTAGAGAAATCCTGAAGATTGTAAACAGCATTTGTCCCCGAAACTTCGAGAAATACCCGCGCGCGGTTAATCGGCTCTTTCCCTACATACACAATTCCCGAAATACGTCCCGCTTTTTTAAGATATGTATTTATCAAGCGATACTTTGCACTGCAGCTATCAATAAGCGTAAATCGCGTTTCTTCGTAATCTTTATCGGCCGGCCCAATAATTTTTATCTGGAACGATTTAGCATCGTTGTTGAAGATAAAGAATGCCTGCCCCTGTGCATTGGTTTTTTGAGGAACAACAATATTTGTATCAAGATTATCTATTGTTACTTTTGCATTTTTAACAGGAACAGGAGAACCATTTACATATTGAACAACTTGGAATTTTAATCTGTGCAGTTTCCTGTATACAACAAGATTTCCAAAATCTTTAGGACTTGAAGGGATAAAAACAGTTGTATCCGATTCAAAATATTTATCCTTATTTTTAGGTTCAAGCTTAATTTTATGAGAACCGGATGGAGCTGATATTTCAAATGACTGTTTTGCGCAAACTGCTTTTTTCTTTGCCGCATCGTATGATAATGCACCGCAGTTCGTTTGGAATTTAATCCCGTCATCAATCCCGACATAAGCGGCAACCGGTTTACCTTCATCATCAATAACATTTCCTTTGATAGCAGATTTCGGTTTTAAAATAATAATGCCCAAATCGTGTTTTTGTCCTTTTGAAAGATTAAGGACATTCAAAACCGTATCCCTGTAACCGAGCGAATTCGCAAAAACATAAAGCTTCCGCGCAGGTCCGTTCGGATTTTCGGGTAATGGAGAAATTTTCACTCTTCCGCTTGAATCGGATGTTGCTTGAATACTGCTTCCGTTAACATTTGTAAGATAAACTGTTACGCCTGCTGCCGGATTTGCAGCATCGCTCCGACGGAAAAGTGCAGTTACATATGGCGGGAGAGGGGTTAAATTTTTTGTAATATTTTTTATTTTCGGCTGCCCGTAATCCTGATTGTAAACGCCGGTAATACCGTTGCAATCAAACGAAAAAGGCTCCCATTTGGTTTTATAATTTTCAATTACCTGCGGATTGGATTCATATATCAAAAAATATTTATCGTTAGGATTGGAAAGATCGTTTTTTACAAGATTTGTGAAAGTAATTTTGCCTGAAATACCGTTAACAATTGAAGTAGTTCCTTTTGCGATAATATCTGCTGTCATCCAGCCATAAGTTTTTTGTTTTTGCGAGCCGTTATAACCTCCGCCTTCGTCCGATGGAATAGATTCGGGATACTTATACCGCATTAGATATACGTCAATGTTATTAAGCGGGAGATTACTTTCTTCATTTTTTACCGTAATATTTAAGTTGTAGCTTCGTACAAGCGAGCATAAAGTGCCAAAATCCTGAACGTGGCTGGCTTCGTTAAAATAAATATCTCCGTAATAACTGTTGCCTTCATCGGGCGAACAATAATAGGGGCTGTTTACAATTACTCTCAGCGCCCGGTAAATATGCCCGCTGTATTTATTTCCGCCCGCAGGAAAATCTTTCACTTTGCGATATGCCCCGATACTGTCCACCATAAAAGACTGTAACCCGACATTATAAACAACATTCCCTGAAGAATCTGTTGCGGCGTAAGAAACCACTTTATTTCTGTCGCTGTCTTTAACATAATCGGATACATCTACATAACCTCCGCCCATTTTACGAAGAATGTATTTTATTACTAATTTTGTTTGGATATTTTTTAACGGAAATGTGCAGGACTGTCCGTAAAACTTGTATTTAAGAACTCCTTTAAATTGTGCATAAACTGTTGCGGGATTAATATTTGCTTCAAGATATTGGACAGTATAATCGTCAGCGTAAACCGCCTTATCTCCCTGTCCTAACAAAGTAAAAGAGTTTCCTTGGGAACCGCTGAAATTGAGTTTAAAAGGCGAATAATTCGCCGGATGATTATTATCAGCAGAAAATACACGGACAGTATATTCATCGCCGGCATATTTATTTTGGACAAGCATAGGTAAAACCAGCGAGCCGTCTTTTTCAACATTCCTATCATAAATAACATATTCAGAATTCGGGTTATTCTCTGTCCTTTTCGAATCTCCTTCATCTATAGGAATGTCATCTCTTACTCCTTTGCGTGTTACCCTGACAATATATTTCATAGAATCATTTGCATTAAGCGGATCCCACAATTTAAGAAACACTTGGTAACGTCTTGCTTTTGCGGTTAATGTTCCTGCGTCCGCCGTTCCATCCTGATTAAGCATAATATTCTGCGAAGGACTTGCGTAATAGTTACTGTTAACTTTTAAACGCAAAACTTTATAAATATCTCCTTTAACAAATCCGGCATCAGTTATTCTAATAGTTGTGTCTTCTGCCATCATATAAGTACTGTCGGCATAATTAAATGAGAAATCAAAATTGCCGGTATTATCTGTCTGGGAAGTTGCTAAAACTTTTCCGACATCATCAAATTTATAGCTTAAATCAGCTTTGGATAAGACAACCGGAAGTCCTGCCCTTTTAAGTATATATTCAACACATAAACTTACCGATACATTTTTAAGAGGTTTTGCTTCAGCCGAAGATCCTGGCCAGTCATAAATCAGTTTACCCGAAATCTTTTTTACAGCATAAACAGGTTTTCGAATTGGGGGCTTTGAAATAACAGAAGTATTTTTTCTTACAAAAGTCCATATTTCGCTTTTACCCTGATTGACAGATGCCGGCTGACCGTATTCGTCCAAGGCTTGTATCTGCCAGACATAAGTTTTTCCCGTTTCCAAAGGGAATCCGTCTGCCGGATAAAGATGAATTGTTGCTCCTGTTAATATTGTTTCGTAAACCGGAACATTTGCTGTTATTGCTTTTAGAGGTGTTTGGCGATACATCACTTCGCAAATACGTAAAGCATATTTTATTATTTTCCCGGTCGAAGAAAAAACCGGTGTCCATTGAAAAGAAGGATTTGCTACATTTATCGTATCTTTGTCTGCGGGATATATTAATTGCGGTTGATCGGGAAGGTTTATCGAAAAGTCTGCACAGGCTTCGGTAAGCAATTCTCCTTTTTCACTGTATAATGAAATGCATATAGTATAGTCGTCTTCGGGCAGTCTGCCGGCCTTCATCACATTTGTAACAAATTTTTTATTTAGATTGGATTCATTTATATTTAGAATATCTGTGTTTCGGAAAATTTTCGTTAAAGGTCCAGAAGGAAATAATAAGTTATTTCCTTTTACCGTTCCAAGCTCGCCGTATCTTTTGCCCGACAAAACTGCTTTTGTATATGTATTCTGTTCTCCATGTCCATTATAAATAACAGTGTACAAGAGCATCCTCGGATCGCTTTCCCAATCGGCAATGTAAGGAGACGGGTTAGGCGAAACTGTGATAATGGAATTCCAATTAATATTTTGTGCATTTGCTGCAACAATAAAAATAAAAAGTAAAGCTGTTTTTATTGTGTTTTTAAATAGTTCTTTTACTTTTTGCACAATTACTCCGGATATAATTGTTATTCTTTTACTTCAATATAAATGACTAATTTTAATTTACATTAGTCATTTATACTTATCTCGTATTTTATAATGTAAACTTTTTCTTACCGAAATGCAATTTTTCAATCTTTATTTACATTATTTTTTTACGTTTGATAAAAAAACAAAGTAAATATATTTATACCTGCTTTCCTGCGTAAACTTGTTCAACCCACATTTTGTTTACCGATCCCCATTCAACTTTTTTTTTAACCTGAGATTGTCTTCAACTATTTCGCTTATTAGGATTTCCTTATCTTTCAGCTTTTCTTCCAGCTTGTTTATTTTTGCTTCTTCAGTCCGGCTTCCGGTTTTGCTTTTACTAAATGTTTCCAGCGCTCCGGTGAACAATTCTTTCTTCCACAAATAAAATAAATTCGGATGTATATTATACTGCTCGCACAGTTTTCCTACCGATTCCTGGTTCTCTAAATGTTCACGTAATACCGATACTTTGAATTCCGCACTGTACTTCCTCTTTCCGTTTTTCATTTCTAACTCCTGAAGTTTTTTATACGTAATTTAATTCTTCAAAAGTTCCTTTCCAACTTAAGCATTATAAATCTTTGGCAGAATTATATGTTCAATCCTTTTTTTTCAAAGGTCCTATATTTTCGACTTGATGTCCTTTTTAATAATAGTTATTTTTGTGCAAGATTATTTGGAACTATGAATACAAAAAGATTAAATATTTTCACGTTATTTTTATTAGTTACAGTTTTATTTTCGCATGCCGGAGTTTTAATAGAATCATACAGATGTTATTGCCAATCGCATCTGGAAGAAAGTGTTGTTGATTCTTGCTGCAAAACTTCTTCAGTTAAAACGCAGCATAATAGCTGTGAAGAAGATCAACAATCTGAAATGCTCACTCACAATGATTGCTCATCCGATTGTGAAGGCAATTGTGTAGTTACAACTTATAAAAAACTTGATATTGACCTTCTTACAGCAAGTAATCAGGAAGTTAAAATATTCCTTCCTTTTGATATTATTTTAATTGATAAAAACAATGATGAGCTTTCTAAAACGGTTTTATCAGCTTCTTCAACAATAAATGAAAGTCTGCCCCACCCGTTTGGCAAAACCCTTGTAATTAAACTTCAACAACCAAAAATACCTTCGCCCGAAATAAGTTAAGCGTTTTTTATTAACTTATTTTTAAAGGAGAAGGAAATGATACGAATATTATTTTCTGTTCTTTTTTGCGCTGGAATTATTTTTCCGCAAAAACTGAGCGGAATTATTTATGGCGAGTTTGAAACAAACTTCAGAACGCCTCTGCCCGGCGTAAATATTTTTTGGGCAGATACGGAACTCGGCACAATGACCGATACCGAAGGCAAATTTCAATTATATAAAACTTCGGCGGATACTTCCCTGCTGGTTGTAACCTATGTTAGTTTTAAACCCTATACTATTAAAGTTGCAAAAACTGATGAATACGTTGAGATAATTCTAAAAGAAAACAGAGAGTTGAACGCGATTGAAGTTACTGCTCGAAGCAAATCTATAACTATAAATGACTTAAATCCCATTTTAACAATGGAAATAACCCGCGACGAATTAAAAAAAGCCGCTTGCTGCAATCTTTCGGAAAGCTTTGAAACAAACGCATCAGTGGATGTTTCGTACAGCGATGCAGTTACCGGAGCAAAGCAGATAAAATTGCTTGGACTTGCCGGGAAATACAGCCAGATTATGACTGAAAACATCCCGAATATACGGGGACTTGCCTCGGTTTACGGCTTGTATTATATCCCAGGACCCTGGATGCAGTCAATCCAGATATCGAAAGGAACCGCTTCGGTTGTGAACGGGTACGAATCTGTTTCCGGACAAATTAACATCGAGTTCAAAAAGCCGATGCAAAGCGAAAAGTATTATGCCGATATTTTTACAAACAGTGAACTAAAAAGCGATTTCAACGCGAATACTTATTATGAAATAAGTCCCGAATTAACTACCGGTGTTTTATTTCACGCGGAATATTTTAACAGGCTTCCCGATCATAATAACGACGGATTTATTGATAATCCTAATATCAGACAGATAAATCTTCTAAACAGATGGGAATACACAGGGTTCGAGAACTGGCATATTGCCGCATCTTTCAGTTATTTGAACGATAAAAGACACGGCGGACAGGGCGGGTTTAACAGACCTGCTTCTTCCGGAATTTATAAAACCGAAATGGATGCCAATCGCTTTCAGGGCTGGTCAAAAATCGGTTATATGTTCAATAACGATAAAAACACGAGCATCGGTTTTATCAATATGATAACTTCGCATCGTTACAATTCTGCTTTTGGAATGAGAAAATATGACGCGAAGGAATTCAGCTACTATTCGAATCTTATATTGGAATCCAACGTTTTTAATGAGCAGCATAAAATCAATACCGGTTTAAGTCTTGTTTACGATGACTATCAGGAAAATCTTGAGAATGTAAATTACGATAATACGGAAACTGTACCCGGAGCGTTTTTCCAATATACATTTTCACCGGATAAATCTTTTTCTGTAATCGGAGGAATAAGAGCGGATAATCACAATAAATACGGTTTATTCTTTACTCCGCGTTTGCACATAAAATACAGCCCTTTCGAAAATACAAACCTGCGAATTGCTGCCGGAAAAGGTTTCAGAACGGCGAGAATAATTTCTGAAAATATTCCGCTTATCACTTCTTCGCGTAAATTTGTTTTCGAGAAAAACCCTAAAATGGAAGAAGCTGTAAATTACGGAATTAACATCACGCAGTATATTACAATAAATGAACGGGCTATATCTATCAGCGGCGATTTTTACAGAACCGATTTCCTTAACAAGATTGTTGTTGATTTGGATAAAAGCTCCAAGGAAGTAAATTTCTACAATTTGAGCGGTAAATCTTATGCGAACAATTATCAATTGGAATTAAGTTATGAGCTGTTTCCGCAATTTGATGTTCTTGGCGCTGTTAGATTTTCCGAAACTAAAACCGATTATGAAAAAGGTTTAAGATCGGAACCGCTTAATAATCAGTTCAAAGGTCTGCTTTCTTTCTCGTACCTAACAAATTTACGATTATGGCAATTCGATTTTACAGCCCAGTTCAACGGTAAATCGCGCTTACCTGATTTTTCCGATAACCCGGAAATAAATATGCGGAAATACTCGCCGAACTACACGATTTTAAATGCACAGATAACCAGATTTTTTAAAGGCTGGGAAGTCTATTTAGGCGCTGAAAACTTAACCGGATATACGCAAACCAAACCGATAATTTCTTCGGATAATCCTTTCGGGGATAACTTCGATGCATCGGTAATTTGGGGACCAGTTTCCGGTAGAATGTTTTATATGGGCGCAAGATTTTCAATAAATTAAAAGGAGATTAAAATGAAAAAGTATAATTCGTTTTTTGCAATCGCGTTATTAACACTATCTTTAATTGCTTCGGGCAATGAAAATAAAAATATCAAAAAGGTAATTTTCGATACATCAATTCATTGCAACAATTGCTCCGATAAACTTTTTAACTCCCTGCCAAAAGAAAGTGGAGTTATTGATTTGGAAGTAAATGTTGAGAAAAAGGAAGTTACTGTGGTTTTCGATCAGCAAAAAATTTCAGTGGATATATTAGCCGAAATTATAAATAAACTTGGCTATTCTGCTTATATTAAAAAAATCAGTAATTATTCAGAAGACAAACAGTAAATAAAAAAAAAGCCCTTCCTTTTTTTGGGAGGAGCTTTTTAGAAATAAATATTAATAATTTTTCAGGATTTAAAAACTGCCGATATATAAATTTAAAGATGCCCCCGAGTAGCCTTTAACAGGGCTAAAGTTCGCATAAAATCCAATTCCCATTCCAAGATAACTTGTAATATCCTGTTTTAATTCAACTTCCAGAGGAAAGCCGATTCCTTTTTTCAACTCGTAATTATATTTATCAAAAATGAAAAACGTCTCTTTCACTTCTCCTCTTTTGTTCCAGATATTATATGAGATTCCAGCTCTTGTAATAAGAGAATAATTAAACTTTTTTTTTATTAATAAAAATATCGGGAGCGGAAATATCAAACCTCTCATTTTAAAATCATAAGAGCGTCCATATTGTAAGGAATATGTATTAATATACTCTTCACCAAGTATTGGAAAATAGTTAAAGCTGAATATCCCGTAATCTGTTCTATAATTTAGCGAAGCATTTCCATTCAAACCGCCATCTGAATCAGGGAAATTTGCAGATACAAAACCCAATCCTGCCTGAACCCAGATAGAATTTGATGTTTCGTTTTGCGCAGGTAAAAATGTAAACGATAGTAAAAACAAGCTGAAAATACTTAAATATTTCATTTGGCTCCTTTGTTTTGTGAGTAAATAAATTAGTTTCAATTTCTAATTTATCAGAGGTCAATTATTTGCATTCGCAAAATATTGAATAGATGCAATAGATTCTGTAGAAAAATATTTCCTATAAGTTTTTCTTCCTCGGTTAAGGTCGCACCCTTAACAAAAAAATATTTTGTTATTATCATAATCTTACAGTGTATTTTCAGTAATATGTATATTCTTTTCTTTTAACTGCTTTTTTATTTCAAATAATTGTTTGCGCTCCTTCTCCGCTTCAGTTATAAAGAAGTCACAAAGAGTATATGATATGTACATTTCGTTTTACTTTTTTTTGATTTAGCCTTGTTCATCATTAAATATAGCTCTAATGTCGCTTTAATCAAAGATTTTTAAAATATAAGAATGATTAACAGTTCGGAAGGGAGAAAAATAGTTTTATTTGTAAATAAGCAATGTAAGTAAATAAAATCAGATTGGCGTATATTGTTGTTTTATATACACTTAGAGTGTTGCTCTGCGGAGAGGGTGGGATTCGAACCCACGGTACCCTTGCGAGTACACTACCTTTCCAGGGTAGCCAAATCAACCACTCTTGCACCTCTCCGGATTTCAGGCACGAAATATATTAAATTTGAAGTTTAATTAAAATCTTAAAATCAAATTTTACCAATTTAATTTTTCTTTAATAACGGGTTCCAAAAAGTCGGCTATTATTTTATGACCTGTAACATTAGGATGCCACTGGCAGCCGAAATCATCAGGGCGTTTAAGTTTTACATCAAGCTTTACAAAATGCAGTTTACTGTCTTTTGTTAATTTAATTAAAGAATTAACAACTGTGTAAATTTCAAAACAGCTTGGGTCGTTACGTGTAGGTCCGCATAAAGAAAAAATATGGGCTTCTGGATATTTTGCTCTTAATTCCTTTATAAAGCCAAGATATGCTTCGCGGAATTTCCATATTGACGGATATGGGCGCTGCCAAAAATCATTTTTACCGATTCGTATTACAACCGCGTCGGGTTTCCAATTTTTATCATCGTGTATAAGTGTATCGTTATAACAAACACGGTTATAAACTGTCGGCATCGGATTTTCGGAAAAAAGCCTTTCCCCGAAATTGCGTATAATTCCAATTCCCGAAACTGCTACAACAGCATAATCAGATTCAAACCGGCGCGCAAGCACCGGACCGAATCCTAGGTAATTATTTTCGGTTTCTGCAGAAAATTCGCATTCAGGGCTTTCCCCTTCGTTGCCGAAACCCGCAACAAATGAATCGCCAATGAATTCAATGCTTCTTTTAGCTTTAAAATTAGTTTTTACTAATTTGCAGCCTTTATCTAATAAAAAGCCGTTAAACTCTGTCTGCCCAAAACTTGCTTCGGTACGTTTGGTTATTTTTATTGTATGAATTGTATCTGCCAGACTGTCGGCAATACTGTAAACTCTATTTGAATCTTTTGTTGTAATAACTTTAAAAAACTTGCCGTCCAAAAAAACATTAAAAGTATTCGAACTGTCATATAATTTTACCGCAACAGAAGTGCCTTCGAATTTTGCTTTTATGTAAACGCCAGGCCAGTCAAATTTTATTTTTTTCGGATTTCTTTTATCAACACGTCCGCAGAAATAAATTGAAGGATCATCGGCATCTATTTCTCCTTTCGACAGAAAAAGATCGCAGGAATTAAAAGAAACGCTCATTATTATCAGGGAAAATATTATTAAATATTTGTTCATCAATTTCTAGCATAAAAAATCATTTTCCTATCTGGAAAATTAAAACCAGTAATTTAGTTTTTTTTTAGCAAAAAATAACTAAGTTTTAAGGATTTTTTAGTTTTAATCAAATTTTATTCTTATTTTTCAATTCAGTTTTTTTGGAAAGGTGCCGGAGTGGTTGAACGGGACGGTCTCGAAAACCGTTTAAGTCTTTATGGCTTACGAGGGTTCGAATCCCTCCCTTTCCGCAAAAAACATTATTTTTTTACGAAAAGATTTATAAAAATCAACTTCAATTTATTTCCCGTTTAAATTATTTTTAAGCCCAAAATCAAAAGAAATTTCTTAAAATAAGAATCAGTATAAATGCTGTAATAAATGCAGAAATGATAAAAATTGCGGCAATTTTAAGTTTACTGATTTGTTTTCGTTCAGTTTTGTTTTTTACATTTATTTGTGGTGTTTTCTTTACCTTTTTACTTAAATAAGACTGAGTAACAGCCGGCTTTATTTCGGGTTCTTTCGGTTTGTAATCTGAGTCTTTGCTGCCTTCTTTAAAGAATTTTTCATACTTCAATGTTCCATCAGAATTATACGATTTATTAACTCCGTTTCTTTTACCGTCTTTAAATACAATTTCTTCTTTTATTTTTCCATCATCATAAAATATTCTGGTTACACCGTCTTCCCTTCCGTAGTTAAAATTTTTCTCCCCTAGTTTTTGTCCGTTTTCGTAATAAAATTTCGAAAGACCATGCGGCTGCCCGTTTTTATATTTCCATACGCCTTTTAATTTGCCCGATTTATAAAATGTTTTTGTAACTCCTTCAAGTTTTCCGTTAACAATGGATTCATCTTTTCGCAGAATGCCTGTCTGGTAATATGTTCGGGCATAACCTTCACGTATTCCATTAATAAAAGTCATTTCAGTTTTCAATTCGCCGTTATCATAATAATACTTTGTTTCGCCGTTTTGAACATTGTTGATAAACTCCATCTCAATTTTTATCATTCCGGTATGATAAAATATTCTGCAGGGTCCGTGTTTCTTATTCTCTTTATATGATAAGGTTTGAATTAGTTTTCCTTCTTCGTTAAAATATTTAGCCCTGCCGTTAAGCAGTCCGTCCGAAAGATTTTTTTCGCTGCGGATTCTTCCGTTTTTATAATATGTTCGTATTAATCCCGATTTAACTGTTGCCATATCACTAAAAACTATATTTTTTTAAGTAATAATCGTATTTAGATTGTTTTTTTTTAGCAATATGAATTTAGTTTTATATTTCCTTTACTTTTAACAAATGAAGACTGTAAAGATTATCCGGATCAGTCCAAACGCAATTCATTTCAAAATAAGGATAAGTAATATCTTCTATATCAGAAAGATTATACTTGTAAAACCACTGAGTTAAAATTTTCTCATTCTTTTCCAGAAAAATCTTATTACCGAAAATGTGAAGGAGCTGATTTGTTTTACTGATCAGATACATTTCAGCGCGGCTCATTTTTTCGTTGTAAAAAACAAAATGACCGAATTTTTCTGCATCAAAAATCTGCCCGAATTCCTCATTAAGATAGTTTAAAATATTTTTATTCAACTCTTCTGTTAATCCTTTGTTATCGTTATATGCACTTTCAATAATTTCTTTATTTTTCTTTAAATCAGCGCCAATCAGTAAAATACCATTCTCTCCGCATGTTTTTGCTATATTTTTTACAAAATTTTTTAGCTCTGATGCAGTAAGGGAGCTTATTTTTGAGCTGGGCAAATAAATTATTTTCTGTTCAAATTGATTTTCGGTTTCAGGCATTTCAAATTTTTCTGTTAAACTTCCTATAACAGGATTTATTTTAATATTAGGATATTCCTGCTTTAAATTTACTGCGGATTCCATCAGTCTTACTTCGGATAAATCTACGGGAATAAATGCAATTAAATCGGGTATATGATCCAATAATATTCTTGTCCTTGTATAGTCTCCGGAGCTGAATTCAACTAAGACCGAATTTTCCGAGAAAAATGACGTTATTTCGTTTATGTGTTCAGTTAATATTTTTACTTCTGCACGGGTAATGTAGTATTCATCTAAAAACGATATTTTTTCTGTAATTTTTCCATCATCGCGGTCAATTAAATTATGAGGAAAATATTTATGGACTACTTTAAGACCATGTATTAATTGTGTAAGCAAATCTTCAGCTTCAATCTTTTTAGTACTTATCATTAAACACCTCCTCCTTGTTTATTTTTTAAAGGTTTATTTTCTTCTCAGCTAATGTTTAAATTTCCGACAAATTGCTTTAATAATCACAACATTAATTATTCGGTTGACTTTAAGAAAATAAAAAGTAAATTAAATGCGATAAATAAATTTTAATTTATTTTATTCCCCTGTCTGCAAAAAATTGAGTATACTTTTTATCAGTCTTCAGGATATGATTTACCAGCCATTCTTTTAAAAACTGGCTTATTTCAATTGTCAGCGAAAAACTGCCCGAATTTAATTGTTCGTTTAATTCTCCAACTTTTTTTACAAGCATATCATGTTCTTTTTTATGAATTTCAAAATCGGGATATTTATGAATCTTCATTAAATTTTCTTCATCTCTGAAATGAATTATTGTGTATTGTGTAAGTTTTTGAATAATACTGTTAATTATTTCTTTTGCTTTTCCGGATTGTCGTGCTTCAAACAAATCATTAACCATTTGCAGCAATTGTTTATGCTGGCTATCAATTTTTTCAATTTTTACGCTATAGTTTTCATCCCAATTATAAAGCGGCATATTTTGTTTCCTTTTTTTTTTGAGTAATAATCGGAATTTTAAATTATACTTTTAAGAGGATTTTTTTACTAATTCTTTAATTCAAAAAAAAACCCGCACTTAGCGGGATTTTTTTTAATTTTATTTGAGTTGTTTTTGCACGTATAGAGATTTGTAAAGTTTAAAATTGATGCTGTCTGTTAATGCCTGAAGCGACGCGTGAATTATGTTTTCGGAAACGCCGACTGTACCCCACGTAGAGTTGTTATCACCCGATTCCACAAGAACTCTTACCTTTGCATCAGTTCCTTCTTCTCCGTCAAGAACACGCACTTTGTAATCTACAAGCTGCACTTCGGCAATTTCAGGATAAAACCGCGATATTGCTTTCCGCAGAGCGTGATCCAATGCGGCAACAGGACCGTTGCCATCTGCGGCGGTATGCTCTATAACATTTTCAACTTTAACCTTTAAAACAGCTTCAGAATAATCGTTCTTGTTTTCATCGAACATCACATTTACTTTTGCGTAATCAACTGTAAAGAATGGTTTATAATCATTCAATTCGCGTCTTAACAAAAGTTCAAATGATGCTTCTGCTCCGTCAAACTGAAATCCTTGGTACTCAAGAGTTTTAAGATACTGAACAAAATTCTTACTGAATTCTTTTTCATCAGGTAAATCTATACCTAATTCTTTTGCTTTGTAACGGATATTGCTCTGTCCGGAAAGGTCCGATACCAGAACTCGCTGTTCGTTTCCAACAGTTTTCGGGTCAATATGCTCATACATCCGGCTATCCTTAAGAACCGAACTTACGTGAATGCCTCCTTTATGTGCAAACGCCGATTTCCCAACAAAAGGCGATCTTTTGTTTGGAATCAGGTTCATAACTTCATCCACATAATAGGAAAAAGAAGTAAGGTATTTCAAATCAATCAGACTTTTAGTTTCCAATTTCATTTTTAAAATTAGATTTGGAATTATCTGAATAAGATTTGCATTTCCGCATCTTTCACCAAGTCCGTTTATTGTTCCCTGAACATGAAACGCACCGGCCGAAACAGCACTTAAAGAATTTGCTGTTCCAAGTCCTCCGTCGTTATGAGCGTGAATTCCAATAGGAGTGGAAATATGTCTTTTTACATCTGTAACAATATTAAATATTTCCTGAGGAAGAGAGCCTCCGTTTGTATCGCATAATGTTATAACATCAGCTCCGGCTTGTTCTGCCGCTTTTAGCATTTTTATTGCAAATTCGGAATTGTCTTTATAGCCGTCAAAATAATGCTCGGCGTCAAAAATAACTCTTCTGCCGTAACTCCTTACATATTCAACCGATTTATAAATCAGCTCTTCATTTTGTTCATCAGTTAATCCGAGGCTTTTTTGCGAATGAAATCTCCAGGTTTTTCCAAAAATAGTTACAGCGGGAGTTTCCGATTTTATAAGCATATTAAGATTATGATCTTCCTTAACTTTATCGGGAAACCTTGCTGTTGAACCAAAAGCGCAAACCTGAATATTTTTAAGATCGAGCAGTTTAACTTTCTGAAAATACTCTTCGTCTTTCGGATTGCTGCCAGGCCATCCTCCTTCAATAACGTCAATTCCAAACTCATCAAGCTTTTGCGTTATAAGAAGTTTATCCTGAATTGAAAGATTTACTCCTTCACCCTGCGTTCCGTCTCGTAAAGTTGTATCAAATATTTCAACTGACATATTAAACCTTATTAATCCTTTTCTAAAGAATTTTATGCAATCATTGAATTTTTACGGGCATATTCAAATATTCCTCCCGCTTCAACAATAGGAAGAACATCACCAAGAGGTTTTAATTCGTAAGTTTTGCCGTCCGATAAATTACTTAAAGTATTTTCTTTAAGATTTATTTCAAGATTGTCGCCTGTTTTAATTTTATCATTCATTTTTCCAAATGATTCGTATGGAACAACAAATCCCCCGTCAACCGAGTTCCGGTAAAAAATTCTTGCATACGATTCTGCAATTATTACTTTTGCCCCTGCTACCTGCAATGCAAATGGAGCATGCTCGCGGGATGAACCGCAGCCGAAGTTAGATCCTCCGATAATAATCTGAAATTCAGATTCGCAGTTATCTCCTTTAACAAAAGGAATATTTCCGCCTGGCAGACCTGATTGCGGCAAAGGGACTGCAGATAATGCATAATGTCCGTATTTTTTCTTTTCTTCCGGATCAGTTAAACTGTATACAAGATGTTCTGCAGGAATTATCTGATCGGTATCGATATTATTTCCTAAAACAAACGCTTTTCCTTTAATTATATTTTCCATTTTAATCTCTCTTATTTTACAAAACATCTCGTGGATCGGTAATTACGCCTGTAAGCGCCGAAGAAGCTACTGTTAAAGGTGATGCCAAATAGACTTCCGATTTCTTGCTTCCCATTCTGCCAGGAAAATTTCTATTTGTTGTAGAAATTACAACGTCTTTGTCAACTGATCTGCCGAAAGTATCGGAAGGTCCGCCAAGACAAGCGGCGCAAGATGATTCGCCTATTTCACAGCCGGCATTTTTGAATATTTCTTTCAGGGAAATTCCGTTTATTGTTTCTTCTTCCATTTGTTTAGCAACAGCAGTACTTCCCGGAACAATAAATGTAGGCACTTTTACTTCTTTTCCTAAAAGCAGTTTTGCTGCAAATCTGAAATCGGTAATTTTACCTCCTGTACAGGAACCAATATAGCATTTGGTAAGTTTTGTTCCTTCAACACTTCTAACAGTTCCTCTGTTATCGGGACTGTGCGGTTTGGCTACAACAGGTTCGAGTTTGGTAACATCATAAACATATTTGCTTTGATATTTTGCATCTTCGTCGCTTCGGTAAATTTCGTAAGGGGCGTTAGTTCTTTCTTTAACAAAAGCTTCAGTCTTTGCATCCGCTTCAATAATTCCGTTCATACCGCCGCATTCAATAGCCATATTTGTTAATGTCATTCTTTCGTACATTTCCAAATCAAAAACCGCTTCGCCGTCAAATTCCATTGCCCGGTAAGTGGCTCCGTCTGTTGTAATATCGCCTAAAATCTGCAAGATTAAATCTTTTGCAGTCAGATATTCGGGCAGTTTTCCGTTAAAAGTAAATTTCATCGATTCAGGTACTTTTTCCCAAATTTTTCCTGTTCCAAGAATAAATGCCGCATCAGTATTTCCTACACCTGTAGAAAACATACCGAATGCGCCTGAAGTACAAGTGTGAGAATCAGTTCCGAAAAGTACTTTTCCGGGAAGATTATAACCTTCCTCGGCAAGAGCAATGTGGCATACTCCTTTATATCTTGGAGTTCCTACATCGTAATAATTCGGCAAATCGTAATCGGCTGCAAACTGACGAAGTATTTCAACATTACGGTTAGCATATTTATCTGCTGTAAATATGTAGTGATCGGGAAAGATAACAAGTTTATTCTTATCCCAGACTTTTGCCTCTTTTCCAAATTCATTTTTCCATATTTGAATTGTAGGCGGTCCGCAAACATCGTGCGTCATCAACACATCCACGTTCAGCCAGATATTTTCACCGGGAGATACTCTGTCCCTGCCGCTGGCATTAGCTAATATTTTTTCTGTTATTGTCATTCCCATTTTATAATTTCCTTAAATTGCGTCTATCTTTGCTTTTTCGTGATTATTTATTTCATTTGTTTTCTGAAACTTAATCAGATAATTTATTGCCTGTAAAAATGCTTTACCGCTGGCTTCAATTATATCAGTTGAAACACCTCTTCCGGTAAATGACTTTTCTCCGCTTCGTATACGAACCAGAGCTTCACCCATTGCCTGTCTGCCAGAAGTAACAGAACGCACCTGATATGATTCAACATTTGATTTGATATCGAGAGCTCTTTCTATTGCATTGAATAAAGCATCAACAGGACCGTCTCCGGTTGCCGATTCCATCAAAGATTCCTCTCCTGCAGTTATTTTAACAGTAGCAGTTGGAATAGCACTTGTTCCTGCACTTACCTGAATGTTGCTAAGTTCATAAAAATCGCTTTCTTTGTTTATCTCATCGCCCATTAAGGTTCGTAAGTCGTCATCAAATACTTCTTTTTTCTTATCGGCAAGTTCGGTAAACATCTTATAAACTCTGTCAAGTTCATCTCCGGTTAATTTATAACCTAATTCATCAAGACGGGCTTTTAAACCATGTCTTCCCGAATGTCTGCCTAAAACTATTTTTGTTTTTCTAACGCCTACGGTTTCAGGGGTCATAATTTCGTATGTATTTCTGTTTTTAAGCATACCGTCCTGATGAATTCCCGATTCGTGGGCAAAAGCATTTTCGCCTACAATAGCTTTATTTGGCTGAACAATCATTCCGGTAAACCCCGAAACCATACGGCTTGTGTTATAAATTTCTTCGGTTTTAATATTTGTATAATAACTGAAATAATCTTTACGCACTTTTAAAGCCATAACAATTTCTTCGAGTGATGCATTTCCGGCACGTTCGCCTATTCCATTAATTGTGCATTCAACCTGTCTTGCTCCGTTTTCAATTGCTGAAATTGAATTAGCTACACCAAGCCCTAAATCGTTATGACAATGCACGCTTATAATGGCCTTATCAATATTGCTTACTCTTTTTCTTAATTCGGCAATCATATTCCCAAATTCACTGGGTAAAGTATACCCTGTTGTATCGGGAATATTAATTGTAAGAGCACCAGCAGATATTGCTGCTTCAACTACCTCTGCAAGATAACCGATTTCAGTTCTTCCGGCATCTTCTGCAGAAAATTCAATATCGTTGCAGAATGTTTTTGCATAAGCTACTGCATCGTAACTCATCTGAACAACGGTTTTACGTTTTTCCTGAAGCGTTTTTCCGTATTTGTCTTCTCCGAATTTTCCTAATATGTGAAAGTCTGAAGTGCTTGCGAAAGTGTGAATTCTTGGTTTTGCAGAATGTTTGATTGCATCGTAGGCCGTTTTTATATCAATTTCTTTAGCCCGGGCTAAAGCTGCCACTGTCATTCCAACTTCTCCTGCCACTCGTTCAACAGCTTCAAACTGTGTAGGAGAAGAAACCGGAAATCCGGCTTCAATAATATCCACGCCTAATCTTTCAAGCTGACGTGCTATTTCTACTTTTTCATAAACATTTAAAGATGCGCCCGGAGATTGTTCCCCGTCTCTTAAAGTTGTATCGAAAACAAATATTCTGTTATCTGACATTTTTTTAGTTCCTTATTTTAACCTGTGAATAAATTATTCTCACAGGGTGAACACTCCAAGTCCCTGTTCGTGATAAATTTCATCAAAGCTTTTAATTATTTCTACAGTCATTTTTTCTGTAGAAATTTCTTTACCGCCTTCAGTCATAATATCTTTTGTGCGGTATCCAGCTTTAAGTGTTCTTTCAATTGCCTGATAAATTATTTCGGCAGCTTTAGGAACTTGTAGAGTATGTTCAAATAACATTGCCACCGATGCAATAGTTGCTATCGGGTTAGCTATGCCTTTACCGGCAATGTCGGGAGCGCTGCCATGTACCGGTTCGTATAAAGCGTATTTCGAACCAAGACTTGCAGAAGGCAGCATTCCAAGACTTCCGGTAATCATTCCGGCAATGTCACTCAAAATATCTCCAAAAAGATTAGATGTAACAATAATATCAAATTGTTTAGGATTACGGACAATCTGCATTGCTGCATTGTCTACATACATATCAATTAATTCAACGTCCTCGAAATCCTTATGAACTTCGTGAACTATTTTTCTCCAAAATTGCGAAACTTCAAGTACATTTGCTTTATCAATTGAATGTACTTTTCCGGCTCTGTTACGCGCTGTTTCAAAAGCTTTACGCGCAATCCGCTCAACTTCTTCTTTATAATAAATCATTGTGTTAAAACCTTTTTCTTCGTCATATCCGCGGGGCGTTCCAAAATAAATTCCGCCTGTAAGTTCCCGGAAGACAATAAAATCAGTTCCTTCCACAACTTCTCGCTTTAGAGATGATGCGTCGGCAAATGCACTGTAAATTTTTGCAGGACGTATGTTTGCCCAAAGTCCCAGAGATTTTCTCAGTTGAAGAAGAGCAGCTTCGGGTTTAAGATTATGTTCAAGGTTTTCCCATTTATATCCGCCAACAGCGCCAAGGATAACTGCATCCGAATCTAAGCATGTTTTTAATGTATCCTCTGTTAACGGAGTTCCGAATTCCTCGTATGATGCTCCGCCTATGAGTTTTTCATTATACTTAATTTCTATTTTAAATTTTTCGGCAACAGTATTTAATACTTTTACGCCGGCTTTAACAACCTCCGGGCCAATGCCATCGCCCGGAAGTAATGTAATTTTATAAGATACCAATTTATTCCTCTTATTTTTTCTTAATTATATACGACATCATATCTCTTAGTTTTTTTCCAACTACTTCAATAGGGTGTTCTGTATTAATTTTTCTTAATTCTTTAAGATTAGGAGCGCCTTTTGCATTTTCTTCAATCCATTCTTTTGCAAACGAACCATCCTGAACTTCTGTTAAGATTTTTTTCATTTCTTTTTTGGTTTCAGCTGTAATAACGCGCGGTCCTCTTGTCATTCCTCCGTATTCAGCTGTATCGCTTACCGAATAGTTCATTCTCGATAAACCGCCTTCATAGAATAAATCCACAATAAGTTTAAGTTCGTGCATACATTCAAAATATGCAAGTTCGTCTGGATAACCGGCTTCAACCAAAGTTTCAAAACCAGCTTTTACCAAATCGGCAGCTCCTCCGCAAAGAACTGCTTGTTCGCCGAATAAATCTGTTTCGGTTTCATCTTTAAAAGTTGTTTCGATTACACCGGCTTTTGTTCCGCCAATACCTTTTGCCCAGGAAAGAGCAAGTTCTTTTGTGTTTCCCGAATAATCGTTTTGAATAGCAATTAAGCAAGGAACGCCGTCGCCCTGCTGAAATGTTCTGCGAACAAGATGTCCAGGGCTTTTAGGAGCAATCATCATAACGTTAACATTGCTTGGAGGTACTATTTGTTTATAATGAATATTAAATCCGTGAGCAAAAACCAAAGTATCGCCTTCTTTCAAATTCTGGGCAATTGATTTTTCGTATACAATTTTTTGAATCTGATCGGGTAAAAGAATCATTATTACATCAGCTTGTGCTGAAGCTTCTTCTGCTGTAGTAACTTTAAGTCCTGCAGCTTCTGCAGCTTTCCAAGGTTCGCTTCCGGGAACTTCTGCAACAACAACATTAATTCCGCTTTCGGTTAAGTTTAAAGCATGTGCATGTCCCTGACTTCCGTAACCGATAATAGCTACTTTTTTCTGTTTTAGTAAATCGAGTGATGCATCGTTGTCATAATACACTTTCATTGTAATACCTCTATTTGTTTAATTGACATTTGAATATTCTTTTTTAATTTTTGTCTGCTCGCCTCTTTTTAAAGCAACTGTTCCAGACCGCGCAATTTCAATAATTCCGAAAGGCATAAGAACATTTATTGCGGCATCAATTTTATCAGGCGGACCTGTAACTTCAATCATAATGGATTTGTTATTTATATCAACAACACTTCCTCTGAAAATATCGCAAATATCCATTATTTCCGCGCGTTGTCCTTTATGATAACTGACTGTCATAAGTGCCAATTCTCTTTCAACTCTTGGCTGGTCTGTAAGATCAACAACTTTTATTGTATCTATAAGTCTGTTTAATTGTTTAACAATCTGTTCAATAATCTGATTGGGTCCGCGAGTTACCAAAGTCATTCGCGAAAGATCGCTGATTTCCGTTTCACCAATAGAAATACTGTCTATATTAAATCCTTTACCGCTGAACATTGTTGCTATTCTGTCGAAAGCTCCAAAACGGTTTTCAACTAAAACTGAAATAGTATGTTTCATAATTACACCATCCTTTTAGGATTTAAACGTTTAACCATCATTTCCGACACGCTTGCTCCGGCTGGAACCATCGGAAAAACCATATCAGCCTTTACAACTCTGAATTCTACTAATGCAGGTCCTTCATTATAAGCAAGTAATTCATCAAGCATTCCGTCAACATCTTCAGGTTTTTCACATCTCATAGCTTTTAATCCGAAAGCTTCAGCAACTTTAACAAAATCGGGATTGCTGGCACTTAAATCTGTAAAGCTGTATTTTTCTGCATGAAACAATTCCTGCCATTGGCGCACCATCCCCAGAAAACTATTATTCATTATAATAAATTTTATAGGAAGATTATAAGCTTTAGCAGTAATTAATTCCTGAATATTCATTTGAAATCCGCCGTCACCGCTTACGGAAACAACCGGTTTGTCCTTGATTCCAAATGATGCTCCTATTGAGGCAGGAACAGAAAAACCCATTGTTCCAAGTCCGCCACTGGTAATATGCGAGCGAGGATTATTAAATTTATAATATTGTGCAGCCCACATTTGATGCTGACCAACATCGGTTACAATTACTGCATTACCGTTAGTTTTATAAGATAATCTTTCATAAACATATTCAGTTCTTAAATTGTCGTCTTTTTCATAATAAAGCGGACATTGTTCCTGCCATCCTTTTATGTGCGCCCACCATTCATCAAGATTAGGGCGTTTGGTTATTTCGCTGGCTATTTCAGCAATTACGTGTTTTACATCTCCTACAATAGGTAAATCTACAACAACATTTTTATCAATGGCTGTAGGATCAATGTCTACGTGAATTTTATAAGCATGCTGAGCAAAAGTATCAACTTTTCCGGTAACCCGATCGTCAAAACGCGCACCCAGAGATACAATTACATCGCAATTATTTACAGCCTGATTAGCCCAAAATGTCCCATGCATTCCAAGCATACCGAGAGATTGAGGATCTGTTCCCGGAAACGCTCCCAGACCTTGCAGAGTCATTGTTACAGGGAAATTATTTTCTTTAGCCAGCAATCTTAATTCATTTGTACCGCCAGACATAATCACACCGCCGCCTACATATAACAAAGGGCGTTTGGCTTTTTGTAAAACTTCTGCAGCTTTCTTTATTTGGTTGTAATGCCCCTGATATTTAGGTTTATATCCTCGTATTTCAACTTTTTCAGGATAATCAAATTCACAAACAGAATTAACTACATCTTTCGGCAAATCAACAACTACGGGCCCAGGCCTTCCTGTTGAGGCAATAAAAAAAGCTTTACGAATTGTTGAAGCCAATTCATTAACATCCCTTACCAAAAAACTATGCTTTGTAATCGGTCTGGTTATACCAACAATATCCGCTTCCTGAAATGCATCATTTCCTATAAGATGAGATGCAACCTGACCTGTAAACACAACCAATGGAACTGAATCCATATAAGCATTGGCAATTCCTGTAACTGTATTAGTAGCTCCTGGACCTGATGTTACTAATACTACTCCTATTTTTCCGGTAGCTTTTGCATAACCTTCAGCTGCGTGAGTAGCACCTTGTTCGTGACGAACAAGTACATGCTGAAGAAAATCTATGTCGTATAATTTTTCATATATTTTAAGAACAGCTCCTCCGGGAAAACCAAAAATATGTTCAACTCCTTCTCTTCGCAAACATTCAAAGAAAATATCCGCGCCGCTCATTTTTTTCGATTGATCTTTCATTTTTTATCCTTTCGATAATTTTGAAAATGTTTAGGGCATCTTTAATACAGCACCAGTACTTGCAGAAGTTACCATCTGCGAATATCGTGCAAGATATCCTTTTTTAATTTTCGGTTCGAATTTATATATAGCTTCCAATCTTGAAGATATTTCTTCGTCACTTAGTTCAACTTCAAGTTTTTTATTCGGAATATCAATACAAATAATATCTCCTTTTTTTAGGGCAGCAATAGGTCCTCTGTCGGCTGCTTCCGGAGAAACATGTCCAATTG
>Ga0209723_1001518_pt1 | contig 35639 bp, 36 predicted proteins | sample BiotimSIPDNA_2_FD_185750 | JGI IMG/M metagenome (GOLD analysis project Ga0209723, IMG submission 185750) | Anaerobic biogas reactor microbial communites from Washington, USA - Biogas_R2 time_0 SIP DNA (SPAdes) (version 2) | ecosystem: Engineered > Bioreactor > Anaerobic > Unclassified | place... | reverse complement strand
AAAAAATATGCGAAAAAAAGAAAAAGGGAATTTGAGTTTTGCAAGAGGAAAAAACCAAAGGTGACTTCAGCAGCGCAGTCGTTCCGTGCTAGACTACGAGCCCTCTGTTGAGAACCCAAACATAACTTATGATTTAAAGGTGTTTTAGGATTTAAGGCTGTATTAATGAAATCGTATTCTATAATACGAGGTCATCTAAGTTTGACATAGATAGATTATTCGAGCATGTTTAGTCTAAAGCAAATATAATAAAAAGGCAAGGTGTAGCAGAGAAGCAAGATATAGCGGACTTTTTTTAAAAAATGAATAAAAAATCGAGTAGGATAATGTTAGATTTATCTCGCTGCCGGGATTATTCGTGTATTAAGTCTTCGTCTATCCACCAAGCTTTCTTTTTACCTGATTTCTCTCCAGCATAATATTTGATTATTGGTTTTCCAATTTGTTTTTTTGAGGTTTTCTCAATTTTTCTAAGCCTATTTAGGATAAACCAGCGGTTTGTTTTTAGATAATCTGCTAGTTCAGGAGTGGTTGCAGATTTATAGTGAAGCAGATACTCGATAATGTTATGGTCTATTTCATCAATGCAGAATTTGTGAGGATTAATTTTTCCATGTTGATAAGTTAGGATTTCTAGGTCTGTGAGATATTTTTTTATTTGTCCAAATTCTTCTTCAAGGTTACTCATGCGTTCTTGAAGGGCTAATAATATGTCGGGTCTAGGTGTTTTCTGTAATTTCTCGTTTATAGCATCTCTAATAAAATCGCTTCTTTCACCTTCAGGAATACGAAGAGAAAGTTCTTGATAGACTCCTTCAGCAAGTTTAATGGTTACTATATGGAAAGCGCCCATTTCTTAGCCCTCAGAAGGTTTTATGGACGCTTTTGTTATTTCATACTTTCTGTAGCCACAGCAAAATAAGATGACGATTACCATTTGCAGGGTTATTCTTGTGTAAGCAATAATGATTTATTTGAGTAGAAACAAGTTAAAAGCACGGTGAGAATGTTTGACCGATTGGTCTAAAAAAGATCTACTGATTTTAGCGTTTGACCATAGAACGTCTTTTATTGAGAAACTCTTTGGAATCAAGAATCGTACACCAACACCTACAGAAAAGCTGGAAATTGAAGACTTCAAGAAGATAATTTTTGAAGGCTTTAAATTAGCGCTTGAAGAGAAGGTGCCAAAAGAAATAGCCGGTTTACTTGTAGATGAAGAATGTGGCAGCGAAATTCTTAGGGAAGCAAAAAAGAAAGGCTACATGTTTGCTATGCCGGCTGAGAAATCAGGTCAAGAAGAATTTGATTTTGAATATGGTGACGAATTTAGCAGTCATATTGAAGAGTTTGACCCGACATTCCTGAAGGTCTTAGTGCGCTATAACCCTGAAAGCGACGAAACCCTCAACAAACGCCAACTTCAAAGACTAAAAATTCTGAGTGATTACCTATTAAAAGCAAAGCGGCCATTCCTTTTTGAACTCATAGTACCTGCAACACCTACACAACTAGCAAAATTAGGCGGTTCAAAAGAGGTTTATGACACTCAACTACGTCCAGAGTTAATGGTTGAAAGTATAAAACAGATTCAAGACGCAGGAGTGGAACCAGCAATTTGGAAGCTTGAAGGAGTAGAAAAACCTGAATCTGCTAAAGCAGTAGTAAAACAAGCCCAAAGTAACGAACGAAAAGCAGGAGTCATAACATTAGGCCGTGGTGAATCTAAAGAAAAAGTCCAGGAATGGCTTAAGGTTGGAGCAAAAATTCCGGGAATAATCGGATTCGCAGTTGGTCGAACAATATTTTGGAATCCACTTGTTGAGCATAAAGCAGGACAAATTGATAGGTCTAAAGCAGTTGAAAAAATTGCGCAGAACTACATTGATTTTGTAGAGTTATGGCAAAACGAAAGGAGCAAATAAAACAATGACATCTCTGCGTTCATTATCACCAACTTTAACCAGAATAACTATTGCTGGCGCAGTTGGAGCATCTTTACATATCGGTAAAGGAGACCCTGACAAAGTTGATCAAACTGCATTAGACTTTTCAAGAGCAGTTTTAAACCAAACAGAAGTAGATGGCGAAGTTATCTGTTGTGAGGGACCTAAAGATAACGCCCCAGCTTTTAGCCATAGAGAAAAAGTTGGTACAGGCAGCGGTCCAAAAGTTGAATTTGTCATAGACCAAGTTGACGGAACTACTGCTACATCTAAGGGTAAAAAAGATGCTATATCAGCATTAGCATGTGCACCAGCAGGATGCCTTCAGGTTTTACCAGACGATGGTTACTACTTCAAGATAGCCACTGATGGCAAATCAAAAGGCAAAATCTCACCAGACATGTCAATTGAAGAGATTGTTCGCACAGTAGCTAAAAACAAAGATTTGGAACTTTCAAATTTTACAGTAATTATGCTTGAACGTGAAAGACACAAGGAACTGCTTGCTACTTTGAGAAAAATGGGTGTAAGAATAATATTAATCACTGATGGAGACATAGCAGGCTCAATAGTCACATGTTTATCCAATTCAGGTGTCGACTTACTGATAGGCGCAGGCGCAGGCGCAGAAGCAACTATAGCAGCGACAGCAGTCAAATGCCTCGGCGGAACCATGATGGTTAAAGTTTGGAAAGACAAAAAAGATGACGCGAACAGAATGAAAAGATTACAAGCAGCAGGAGTAGACATTGACAAAGCTTACACTGAAGATGAATTAGCTAGAGGCAATGAAATGATTTTTGCTGCTTCAGGAATAACTAAAGGCGAAATGCTTGACGGAGTACGTTTTACACCAAACGGCGCAATAGTCAAATCTATATGCACTAGGCTCCCAAGCGGAACACTTGAGTGGTCAAAAACAATATTAAAATTCAGAGGACACCCAGTCTATAGCCAAATAACATAAACCTTTTCTCTTTTTTAGCCAAAACAATAAGTTAAGAACACTAATAAAAAAACTAAGTTTAAAAAATTAAATATACGTTTGTATTCCGGCTATTTTGCCAAGTTCAACATACCGCTGTTCTACAACATAGTGAAGTTGTTTTCGAAGGCTTTCACCGGAAAGACCACTTTTCTTTAGCAAGGCGATTTTTTTAGTTAATTCTTCGTCTCCGAGACCCCTAAACCAAGCTTCAAAGTCACCACGTTTGACATGGAACTCTATTGAGATAACATCTACTTTTTCTATTTTAGTTGTGAAATCACGTAGGTTATGCGCGTGTATACCTAAAGGTTTGTCAACAGTTGCATAGAAGTTAAATGCTTTATCATGTGGTGCATAAGCCAATATCGCTGTTGCTTTTTCTTTTGAAGTTTCTGGGACGCCTAAAACATGTTTTCCCTTTTCAGCTATAATGTATAGTCCTTTTTCAGGAGAGGACACATACCCCATACGGGTAAGACCTAAGAGGTGCATCATGACTGGCTGGAATTCTTTTTTTGTATCCTTAGCTATTTCTATGGCTTTTTGGGGTTTCCCGCATAGAAACATGGATTCCAGTATTTCTTTTTTAATGGGTGATAAACTCATATGTAGCACCTTTTGTAGTGCTATGTAATTCGGGCTAATCAAACTTTTCCCCTATATTTTAGCGGGAAATATGTTGATTCTTCGAGGTCTAAACTATAACTTTGAGAAGAGGTAAAGCTTTAGTATACAGTTTTCTACTCCTAATTAGTAAATGGTGACACTTAAAGAATGAAAATCGCTGTTTTTGTCTATGAATACACGCCTAAAATTGTGGGTGGATTAGGTACTTATGCTGCAGAAATAACTCGCAAATTCGTTTTAAAAGACAATGATGTAACAGTCTTCACTATGAATGATGATGAGGGAACAATGCCTACAAGAGAGATTTGGCGAGGTATAGAAATCCACAGACCATTACACATTGATATTTCCGATTCCCTACCTGACGTTATTGCTGAAGACATACGTAAGTGGGGTAGAGGTCTACATTTTTTTGGCAAACTTATGGTTTATAATTATTTGTCAGCAGCTAAACTCATAAATGAATTGATAAAAAGAGAGGCCATGAAATATGATGTGGTTGTTGCACATGATTGGCTTTCAGCTATGGGCGGATTAACAGTTAAGCGTGAAACTGGTTTGCCTTTAGTTTTTCATGTACATTCAACAGAAAAAGGCCGCACATTAGGTAATGGATCAGGAGTGGTCAGCAACATAGAATTGCGTGCAGGCAAAATGGCTGATATGATTATTACTGTTTCATATGCAATGAAAGATGAATTAATTGGACTTGGTTTTCCTAAAGACAAAATTCAAGTAAGCTACAACGGTGTTGACCCTCAAAAGTATAATCCAGAAAACGTCTCTCAAGAAGACATTCGACGTGTAAGAGCTAAATATGGTATTAAAGAAGATGAGTTAATGATTCTATTTTTAGGCAGACTCGTACACGTGAAAGGAGTAGACAAGTTGATTATGGCAATGCCGCACATCCTAAATAAAATACCCAAAGTGCGGTTAGTTATCGTTGGCGTTGGAGATTTACAGGAATACTTGAGCAACCTAACCAAGATGACAAAAATGGATGAGTACGTCAAATTCTGTTTTGACTTTATTCCTGAAGAGGAAAGAATCAACCATTATGCAGCTTGTGACATAGCAGTCTTTCCCAGTCTGTATGAACCATTCGGCATAGTTGCATTAGAAGCTATGAGCATGGAAAAACCAGTTGTCGTTGGAGCCGCAGGAGTAAGTGGGATGCGTGAAATCGTAGTTTGCTGCGGCGAAGAACAATGCGGCTACCACATAGACCCGAATAACCCTTCAGACATAGCATGGGGTGTAGTGAGCGCATTGGAAACTGCTGAAAAACGTAAAATGCTGGGTAAGAACGGCAGAAAAAGGGTTTTGTCAGAATTCACATGGAACAAAATTGCAGAAAAAACACTGCAATTATATGAAACACTAAAAAACAGGTAAAATGATGACGGAGAATTTTAACTTAAAACAGAGAGTAGCACGTGAAGCCGCCAATCTTCTTTATTTTGGAGCTGAAAAAGAGTATAAACAAGCTAAGAACAAAGCAGCACAAATTTTAGGAACTAATTTTTTGCCTTCTAACTTAGAAGTAGCAGTGGAACTAGACAAAATAGCTGAAGAAAAAGAGGGCCCGACTAGAAGAAACCGCTTAATTTGCATGAGAAAAGAAGCGTTACAGGTAATGAAACTACTAAGAGAGTATAAACCACTATTGATTGGAAGTGTTTGGCGGGGCACAATAAAAGTGGGTAGCGATATAGACATCGCTGTTTACACAGATGAACCAGAAGAAATAATTGAAGTTCTTAGGAATAATGGAATTAACGTGTTAAAGTCAAATTGGGCTAATGTTAACAAAAGGGGAGAAACGTTAGAGTCATTCCATATATATGCTCAAACCGAAGCTAAACATAGTCTAGAAATTGTAGCTAGAAAAATGGAAGATTATGGGAAAAAAAGAAAATGTGAAACGTTTGGCGACGAAATCAGAGGCTTAAAAATTAAAGAGCTAGAAAAAGTTCTACAAGATAATGCAACCCAACAGTTTACCCCACAATAAAACCCAAAAAATATTAACTCCAAAAAAGAACTTAAGTTACACGGATACAATTTAAACCTATACATTGATGCACAATGGCTATTGATAAAGAAAATATCAAAAAAATGTTTCCAAATCTCTACCGAGAACTTGAAGATGGCGAAAACAAAATTTCAATAGATGCTCTAAGAAAAAATCCGCAAGAAGCAGAAGAGTACGCACAGGATGAGGATAAACAAATTGTTACACCATCACCAAAAACAGGAACAACTGATAAACTGCGCCACTTTAACCCTCAAGCAGTAGATTTTATTCGACGTTGTGACACAACTGAACAAGCTGAAGAAATAATTACGTACTTAGAAAAGAGAGGCGAAATAACCAGGGAGTATGCTGCAGAATTACGAAATAAACTTGAGAGAGATGGAGTCCGCAGTTTTGGACCTAAAAAAGAGGAAAACCACTATTTCAAAGAAGGCGGCATTTGCTAATGTTATTAAAACTCCATAAATCAAAAAAATAATAACTATCAACAAATTTAGCAAAAACATTCAAATAACTAACAAAAATTTGCATAATTGAAACAAACAACATATTTAGAATAACAAAAAACACATCAACAACCCGTATACAAAAGCAGCAACAAACTTCAAAAAAAGCACCATAGTCTCAAAAAATAAAGCCTCAACCACTCATGGAATGAAATTCACCACAACCATTTAATAAGTAACTCGACTTTTTAACGATAAAAACAGAAGGCACATACCTTGTCATTCAAAAACAATTTAGAAAGACTTTCAAACGCTTACGGAGTAACTGGCAGAGAAAAACAAGTCAGAGAACTACTTATTGAGATGCTAAAACCATACACAGACGAAATCCAGATTGATAAACTAGAAAATTTGATAGCGATAAAAAAAGGGAAAAAAGATTCACTTAAAATTATGCTGGCAGCACACATGGATGAAGTTGGCCTCATGGTCAAAAACATCACCAAAGACGGTTTTATACAACCATTCAAGTTAGGTGGCATAGACGACCGCATTTTACCAGCACAAAAATTGAAGATACATACAAAGAATGGGCTATATCCATGTGTAATTGGCTCTAAACCGCCGCATGTTCAAAAAGAGGATGAACGTAAAAAAGTCGTAGCCTTCGATAATCTTTTCATTGACGTAGGTGCAGACAGCAGAGAAGACGCAATAAACATGGGAATAGCAGTAGGGGATCCAATAGCGTTTGATGTCCAATACACTGAGTTGTGCAATGACAAAGTCATGGGTAAAGCTTTTGATAATCGTGCAGGCTGCGCTGTTATGGTTGAAACAATGAGACTGCTTAAAGATATAGACTGCACTGTATGCGCTGTGGGGACTGTGCAAGAAGAAGTGGGTTTACGTGGGGCTGCAGTAGCAGCATTCGGCGTTAACCCGGATGTTGCATTGGCATTAGATGTCACCACTTCGGGTGATGTTCCAGGCGTAAAAGAGACAGACACTAACATTAAAATGGGAAAGGGACCGGCCTTAACTGTAACTGATTCAGGTTTGATAACTCACCCAAAAATTCTGTGTTGGCTACAAGAAACAGCGAATAAAGAAAACATAGATATACAACTTGAGTCGGGGTTGCCAGGCAGTACTGACGCCGCGAGAATCGCTTTGACACGTCAAGGTATACCAAGTGGAACAATATCAATACCTACAAGATACATTCACAGTCCAGTAAGCGTAATGAATCTCAAAGATGTTGAAAACAGCGCCAAACTCGCAGCTTCAGCAATACAAAGGATAAAGAAACACTTTTAGAAGAGCCCCTTTTATTCTAGGTCACCCTTTTCTTTTCAGCAAGTGACCCTTCAATGAGTAAACCTGACAAATTTTATGGAAAATTTGAAGTGTTAGAGCACACTGCAGACGCCTACATTAGAGCGCATGGTTGTACAATGCAGGAAGCTTTTGAGAACGCTGCCTTAGCCATGTTTGAGACAATGACAGACACCAACAAAGTAGCACAAACCCATGAAGAAACCTTAGAGGTGGAAGCAGAAGACCAGTACGCTTTGCTCTATAATTGGCTTGAAACGTTGCTCATAAAGTTTGAAACAGAAGGTATGCTTTTCAGCAGGTTTACGGTAAGTAATTGGCGTGAATCTCCGGAAGGTTTCAAGTTTGAAGCAAAGATTTTTGGCGAAAAGTTTGATCCAAAGAAGCATACACAGAAGGTCGGAGTTAAAGCGGTAACCTATCATTTGATGATGGTAATCATAGAAAACGATCGAGTAATCCTTGAATTTATCTTGGATATCTAAATAACAAAATAAGAAAAAGAAAAAACGCTTTTTTCTTTTATGCAAGCCCCATTTTCTTTAGTTCAGCCATCATGTGTTCAACCATCGGTTCAGGTGGCTGATCAACAGATTTAGTGACGTTTACGATAAAAGGAGTATTTTTCTTCCTGTAATACTCCACAAGCGGTTCAGTCTGAGTCTTGTAGACTTGTAGGCGATTGCGGATAACTGCTTCATTGTCGTCTGAGCGCTGGTAGAGTTCTCCGCCACATTTATCGCATTTACCTTCAACTTTGGGCTTAAGAAAACGAATATTATAGACTGCGCCACAGCTTTTGCACAGTCGGCGTGAGGTTAACCGTTCAATTATGATTTGATCTGGAACATCTAGCATCAAAATAACATCGATTTTAGCGATTGACTGTAGAGACTCTGCTTGAGCTATTGTACGTGGGAACCCGTCAAGTAGGAAGCCTTTGCCTTTGGGAACTTTTTTTAAGCGATCTTTGAGGACTTCTAAAACCACTTCATCAGGGACTAATGCGCCTTTCTCTACATAGGATTTGACTTTTTTACCGAGTTCTGTGTTTTGTTTTACGGACTCACGGAAGATATCACCCATGGCAATGACGTCTACCCCAAGCTGATTCTGCATTCTGGTTGAGTAGGTGCCTTTGCCTGCTCCTGGAGCTCCAAAGATAATCGCCTTCAAACCACTTTTCACCTGTTGATGACTTCTTACACTTGTGATAGATAATTAAGTTTTATCATTAGTCAAGGAAATCTTTATGCCACAATAATATACATTATTCGCGCAGTTTTATGGTGAATCTAGTGCATACAAAAAAAATTGGAAAAAACATTTACATCGTAGAGCTAGAAACAGGCGGTATAAAAGACCTTATCTGCAGCTACATTATAGACAGCGAAAAACCTGTTTTAGTTGAGGCAGGACCAACAAAATCTATTCCACGACTAATTACTGGAATACAGGAACTTAAAATTAATTTAAGAGATATTGAATATGTTGCTCTAACTCATGTTCATTTAGACCATGGCGGGGGAGCAGGTACACTTCTCAAGCATTTACCCAATGCGAAAGTTTTAGTACACCCAAGGGGTGTGCCACACCTTATTGATCCCTCTCACCTATGGAAATCAGCTCAAAAAGTACTGGGGTTCGTTAGTGAAATTTTTGGAGAACCTGAACCAGTACCCAAAGATAGGATTATCCCAGTAACAGATGGCACCTTTAAGTTAGATGATAACACTAAATTAACTGTTTTTGAAACTGTGGGTCACGCTTCTCATAATATCAGTTTTCAAGAGTCTCTAAACGGAGGAATCTTCCCTGGAGATGCTGCAGGTACATACTTATCAAATTTTGATGTGGTGGTTCCTACCACACCGCCACCTTTTCACCTTGAAGCGGCCTTATCATCGCTTGATAAATTAAGCGCTTTAAATCCGACAGTACTATACTTTAGTCACTTCGGAAAAGCTACAGATGCGGTTCAGCGTCTTAAAGATTACAAGTTACAACTTCGACTATGGGCAGATATAGCTGAAGAGGGAGTAAAGGAAAACCTAAGTTTAGATGAAATTCGTGACAGAATAATCGCTCAAGACCCAATTATGATGCGGGTAGCAGGTTATGTAAAGTCACATCCAATATACTCTAAAACTGTACTAGAGAATTGTGTAATGGGCTTTACAGAATACATTAAACAGAAAATGTCAAAAGAGAAGTCATAAACGTTTTATAGGCTGCATCTGGTTTCATTTTGTAAGGTGTGTTGTGTTTTGGGTGGAAATGAAAATCGAGCCTCAAATGAAAAGGTTCCGATTCAGAAAATTAACGATTACATGTGGCAGATTCCTAAATATAAACCTGAAATGCTTGTTCCAGGAATGATTTTTGCTAGTCAAAAACTGCTAGAAAAAATGAAAACTGATCGAACACTTTGGCAATGTTCAAACGTAGCGCAGTTACCAGGAATCTATAAACATGCAGTAATTTTGCCAGACGGCCACGAGGGCTATGGGTTTCCAATAGGGGGAGTTGCTGCAACCGACTATGAAAAAGGTGTCATAAGTCCAGGCGGAGTCGGTTACGACATAAATTGTGGAGTACGCCTCCTTTCAACTACGATTACAGAAAAAGAAATCAGACCAAAACTCTCATTGCTGGCTGAATCCATTTTTAGGAATGTTCCCTCAGGACTGGGCAGTAGGCGAAAAGACCTAACTATATCTAACAGAAATCTGGAAGATTTAGCCGTTGATGGTGTACAATGGTTAATTGACCGCGGATTAGGGTGGTCAGGTGACGCTGAACACTGTGAAGAGGGAGGTTGTATGTCTAACGCTAATCCGGATAAAGTCTCGAAAACCGCTAAAAGCAGAGGGTTAACTCAGATTGGAACATTAGGTTCAGGTAACCATTTTCTTGAAATACAGAAAGTAGACAAAATTTTTAACGAAAAAACTGCAAAAACGTTCGGAATCGAACAGGAAGGACAAGTTACAGTTATGATACACTGCGGATCAAGAGGTTATGGTCACCAAGTTTGTTCTGACTATCTTAGAGTCATGGAGCATGCTGTTGAAAAATACAACATAAAATTGCCTGACCGCGAGTTAGCTTGTGCACCAGGAAACAGTCAAGAAGCAAAAGACTACATTGAAGCAATGGCATGTGCGGTAAACTATGCATTCTGCAATAGGCAAGCGATTATGCATTGGGTACGACAAAGCTTTCAGCAAGTTTACGGTCAAGACCCAGAGAAGCTCGGGTTGAAACTTGTGTACGATGTCGCACATAACATAGCTAAAGCAGAAACTCATACAATAGATGGAGAAAATAAAAAAGTGTGGGTTCACCGTAAAGGTGCAACACGTGCATTCCCACCAGGACACATGGATGTTCCAGACGATTATCGCAGTGAAGGACAACCTGTACTCATTCCAGGCAGTATGGGAACAAGTTCGTGGGTTTTAGTAGGAACTCAGAAAGCTATGGACTTGACTTTTGGTTCAACCGCTCATGGCGCAGGGAGAATGATGAGTCGTTCAGCTGCTAAACGCCAGTATTGGGGTGGAGACATCAAAGCAAGCTTAGAAAAGCGCGGCATCACAGTTCGCGCAGCAAGCGCCTCAGTTTTAGCAGAAGAAGCAGATTCAGCATACAAGAACGTGGATATGGTAGCAGAAACCAGCGATAACGTCGGAATAGCCACAAAGGTTGCGCGTCTAGTTCCGTTAGCAGTTGTAAAAGGATAAAGTCACAACGAAACAGACTCCCATCCACTAATTTTTTTAGGTTGATAGTGTTTTTTTATTAAAGATTACCAGTTTTAGTTTAATTTCTGATCCATATTGACATTTTTTAAATCACTTATTATATTTATTTGACTACTGCTTCTGTATGCCCCACAAAAAATTAGACTGTGAAGAATTGTGCTGCCAAAACTGCCAGTTTTTCAGATAAAGATTGTGATAAAGTAATCTACAAGGGGGATAACTAAGCATCATTTTATAATTATTAAAAAACCAGATAGATTCGAAATAGTCAAATAATTTATTTTTTAACGTAGACAGTACTGGTTGGAAATGCCATCTCGATACCTTCGCGTTCAAACGCCTCTTTAATCGCAAAATTGATCTGTTCTTGAGTATCTAAATATTCACCCCAATCAGAAGATTTTACATAGTAAATCACCAAAAATTTGAGGCTAAAATCTCCATATTCAGTAAAGTTTACTCGAGAAAATTCAGCAATCTCAACATTGTTAATTACATCAGTTATTATTTTAGGGATTTTCTTTAGCTTCACTAGCGGTGTATCATAAGTTACTCTTAAAGTAAAGGTTACACGCCTTTTCTCCAGCTTACGGAAGTTTCTCAAGCTAGATTTAGTGAGCTCCCTATTAGAAATCACTAGCTCTTCACCCTGTAAAAGCTGAAGTCTAGTTGATTTAATACCGATATTTGTTACAGTTCCACTATATTCGCCTATAACAACAAAGTCTCCAATTTCAAATGGATGATCGAAGAATATTGAAAATGCACTAAAGAAATCACTTAAGGTTTCTTGTAAAGCAAAAGCTATAGCGATTCCACCAACACCTAAACCGACCAAAGCGCCGGTTAAATCAACTTTATTGACATAAAGCACTATCAAAATAGCAAAGACAAAAACTACTATTTGAATAATTTTTTTAAGTATAAATACAAAATGTTGACTGTTTTGCCCAGCTATTACAGCATTTTTTTCTGTATAGCAGTCCGCTAATATGCCAGCGACTTTAGTTACTGCAAATGCACCCAACATTATTTGAAGAACAGAGAAAACACCTGTCAAGGTATCCTGGTATGGCTGAAGAAAAGATAAAGGTGAAAGCGCATATTCGATGCCTAATATTGCTATGAGTATAATAATTATTGTTTTAATTGCAGCTATTATCTTGTCGTCAACATCTGTAGAAGTTTTTTTTACAAATTTTGAGACGTATCTACTAATAAAAATATAAGAAACCCAACCCGCAAAGGCAACAACTGCAAAGATGATTAGTGAAACTATGATTTCAGAGTAAACAGCGTCTATGTTTAGTACCTGTTGGATGAATTCGGTAATAGTAGACATCAAGTCTTTTCAATATGAGAGATTTTATAAAAAGTTACTTGTAAATTTTCTTAGTTAAGGGCGAATAATGCCTAAAGGTGAGAAGCATTAAGAACAAAGGTAACAAAAAATATTAAAAAAGAAAAAGGTAGATTATTTAGCAGCTGTCTTTGCGAGTTTCTTTAAGATTTGTTCTTTAGCTATAGTGTAGGCAATTGAGTAGTCGAATAGCCCTTGAGGTTCAGCTACAGCGCGTTTAATCATTTCAACTTCAGTTTTAATTTTTAATTTGCCAATAGCCAATGCACCTATACCTAATACGCCTGGTTTGAGCTCTTTATTGTCATCGTTTGGGCCTAAACCTTCAACACCTAACGGTTTTATTGCGTTGATGTCACCAACGATTTTACAGTTAGGTGCCTGGTTAAGATCTGCAGCTGTTAGTAATTGAATTCCTCCTGCGCCGGCAGCTAGAATTATCTGTGCATCCTTAATTGCTGAAGCAGTCTGCTCTGGTTTATTGACTTCAACAACTTTTACGCGTGTTGCCCCACATTCCTGATTAATTTTTTCTGCAATAATTTGTCCTTTACTTAATGAACGCGAAGTAATTGTTACATCTGCTTTTTCTGATGCGTAGATTCTTGCGGCTGTTTGCCCAACTGGACCAGTACCAGCTAGAACCGTAACTTTTTTGCCTTCCAGCGATCCTAAACCTTGCGCCATGGATGCACCGAAAGTTTTTGCGACGGCAGCTGCAGCTGTAGAATAACCTCCTCGTGGATCAACAATTATACTGTTTCCCCATGGGGCTGACTTCATAGCTTTCTGAGTGGCTTCTACGACTTTTTCTACCATCTCAAAGTTGCTTCCGTTAATGAAAACTTTAGTGTGTGCTGCTCCTACTGGTCCACGGGGGAATAGTAGGTCAAACACGATTTTGGGTGCATCTTCATCTGTTACGTTTTCATATTTGAAAATCATAGAATCAGGAAATGCGTCTATTGCAACTAGCAAGTCAAATGGACTACAATATTTGTCTGTGTCTAAGAAAACAAAAACGGTTTTGTATGTTGGTTGTGCCAAGTTTTTACACCTTTAACTGGTTTGTGATACAGTCTAATGATTTAAGAATTATCCAAACAATTCCATTCTTGATTATTTCAAGGTATAGATTACTTATTTTGTACTTGCTAAATGCCAGATAACTCGGTGGAAGATAATTCTAAGAAATATAAGAGAAAAACCACCTAAATTAAGTAAAACTAAAGAAAACAAGTAGCAAGGATTTGGCAAAGTATCAGGCACTAATATACCAAGTATTCCATGAACGCTCAATATTTAGCTGTTTTAAGTAGTTTGGTTCCAATATATAATCTGTGAATACTTACTTGTAGTGGGATTGGCTGAATCTTCATAAACAATATCAAGTTTTTCGCCATATTTAGCCAATGCATCTTGCATACGTCTCAAGATTTGGTCGTCATCGTCAGTGGCTTCCCACAATCCCCATATTACGTCTCCTTGACGTCGAAGACCTGAACCATAAGAGTTCGGCAAAATAAATGCAGTATCTGCCTTTACTGCACCATGTTTGATGTTTTGATTCTGTATATCATCCCAGAAGTGTTGGAGAGCAATGAAATGTTCATTCTGCAGAATACCACACTGACTATGCATAGACTCAGCGTAATTGAAAATAACCACGTATTTGGCGCCGTTCTCATAAGCTGCACACATCTGCCCATAAATTTCGTCGCCACTTGCCAAATATGGTGCCTGAGTGTATTTCCAAGTGATTATTGCACCCCAATCTTTATTGAAAATGTTTGCAGCGCCCCTAACAACAGCGATACTTTGAGTTATACTCTGATTCCAACCAAAATTAGTCAAAACTACGTCATAACCACTTTGGTAATCATACCAATGCAAACCATAATCAGCAGTTATAACATTTAGAGTGCCGTTTTGATCTCGCCTAGCATCATTGATTTCTCGACTAGTCCAGTTGAGATATAATTCCTTTGCAACATCAGCAGTCTTAATTGGATGAGCCGCCCACAATTCTTGATAAGTGTAGTTAAGAAGTGAAGTGTCAGTAATAACGGTAAGAGTGGTGCGGATTCCACTTTGTTCAAAGTCTAAAGAAGCACCGGCTATTGTTCCATTTGGATAGTAAACCACATAGTTATAAGGGATTGTTCCATCCCATTTTTCTACGTGTATTGTTCCATTACGCATATACCTTACAGCAGTTGTAGAATCAAGCTTGTATCCTGATATACTTCCATCAGCCTTTTTTTGTATCCAAGAATCAGAAGCTTCATGATAGAGCATTGTGTCTCCATCGAGCATTTTTCCTCCAGGTTCATCAATAGCATATACGCCTAAGAAGTTACTTCCCCAGTGTCCGTCGTAAGTGGAAAGCCAATTATTAGCCAACGCCAAACAGCCGATTCCTTGATAAACCATATACTTTAATCCCGAAGCTACTGCATAATCACCTATCTCCTCTATTTGAGAGGCATTATTCTGCAGAGAACCAGACTGAAGAACAAACAAATTTGTGTAATCATTGACCTTATCAATCAACATCTTAGCATCTTCTACGTTATCACCACAATAAGTAACCCCAACATAGAAATCATGATTTGTTGAAAAGGAATTTACTACAATAATAGCTCCAACTAAAACAATAATGATTAAAGCAAAGATCAGAGGCTTTATTATGATTTTCATTTCTATTATCGCTCATTCAGATTAGCCAATCTATTGCAGAGAATACGTTATTTAATTTTCTCAAATACAACCAGAAACATAGACAAAAAAACTCAGCAATCTGAAATAACATCTGGCAACAAACTATAATTAAAAAACAATCTAAAAAAAGAGGGCCTAAACCGAGACAGTACATAGAGAAAAAGAAAGCCACTTTTATTCATAAATAGATGAATAAAGTAACAGTGATTTTTAATTGATTTTTTCACTATTTATGTAGTGTAGGAAAATTAATTAAGATAAAAAATGTTTTAAACCGCAAACACCGGTGAAATGTTTATGGCGATAAAAGTTGGAATTAATGGTTTTGGGAGAATTGGTCGACTCATTTATAGAGCCGCAATTGAAAAAAAAGCAAACATTGATTTTGTAGCTGTTAACGACCTTGCAGACGCTAAAACTAACGCCCACCTTCTCAAATATGATTCAGTTCATGGTCGGTTTCCAGGAACAGTTGAAGTCCAAGGTAACGATTTAGTCGTAAATGGAAAAGTCCTAAAGTGTATACAAGAAAGAGATCCCACAAATTTGCCTTGGAAAGACCTAGGGGCATATCTTGCAGTTGAGAGCACAGGGTTATTTACTAACCGTGAAGGCGCAAGCAAACATTTGACTGCAGGAGCTAAAAAAGTTCTCGTCTCTGCGCCAGCATCAAATCCTGACAGAACCATAGTTTTAGGTGTTAATGATTATACTTACGATCATGAAAAAGATAATATACTCTCAAACGCAAGTTGCACAACCAACGCGTTAGCACCCATCAGCAAAGTTTTAGCTGACAATTTCGGCTTAGAGAAAGCATTAATGACAACCTGTCACAGTTACACTAATGATCAAAAAATCTTAGATATTGTTCATAAAGACTTGAGACGTGCACGTGCTGCAGCCATAAATATTATACCAACAAGTACAGGCGCAGCTAAAGCTATAGGATCAGTTTTACCTTCCTGTTCAGGTAAAATGAATGGAATGTCTCTTCGTGTACCAACCTCAGATGTGTCAATAGTGGACTTGACATGTGTCCTAGGCAGAGATGTTACAAAACAAGAGATTAATGCCGCCATGAAAAAAGCAGCTGAAGGAGAACTTAAAGGAATTCTACAATATACTGAAGACCCAATTGTCTCAAGCGATATATTACACAGCACGTACAGCAGCGTTTTTGATGCAGAATTAACCATGGTCTTAGGTGAAAAAAGCAATTTCATTAAAGTATTCTCATGGTACGATAACGAATGGGGATTCAGTAACCGCATGGTTGAATTCATCGAGTTAATCGGTAAAAAAGCAGGTTTGGCCTAGTCAAGCAAGCTTTAATTATTCTTTTTTCTTTTTCAGTTAATAATTTCGAAGCGGCGAGTGAAGCTAAATGACAAAATTTAGAACTTTGGATGATTTTAACTTAAAAAATAAGACTACAATAGTTAGAGTTGATTTTAACTCAGAAATTGATTCAGTAACCAAAAAAGTTACCAGCGATGTACGTATCAGGGCGCATGCTGAATCCACGCTTAAAGAATTAATAGAAAAAGGCGCCAAAACTGTAGTGATTGCGCATCAAGGACGTAAAGGCGACCGGGATTACACTTCTCTAAAAGAGCATACACAAGTACTTCAGAAGATACTTGGAGCGCCAATAAAATACGTTGATGATTTATTCGGTGAGAAAGCCAAAGCAGCCATAAGAGGGTTACAGTCAGGAGAAATTTTGGTTTTAGAGAATGTACGCAGTTGGGATCTAGAAACAAAAAGCGGTACACCTGAACAGCAGGCTAAAACTGAGTTAGTGCAGAGTATAGCTCCTTTAGCGGATTTGTTTGTAAGTGACGCTTTTTCGGCTGCTCACCGGGGACATGTTTCAATGGTTGGTTTTACTGCGGTTTTGCCGTCTGCCGCGGGGAGAATTATGGAGAGAGAACTTAAATCACTTAGTAAAGCCCTTGAGAAACCAGAAAAACCCTGTGTTTATGTTATGGGCGGAGCTAAAGCTGATGATAGCCTCGAAATCAGCAAATTTGTATTGAGTAACAGCATTGCCAACTACATTTTAGTTGGAGGAGTCACGTCTCAACTGTTTTTAGCAGCAAAAGGTGTCGATTTGGGTGAGGTTACCATGGATTTTTTGGCAAAAAAAGAGGTAACCAAGTTTATTCCTGGAATAAAAGCTTTAATTGAACAGTTCGGCCCCAAAATCATGATGCCTATAGACTTAGCATTGAATGTTGATGGAAAACGCAAAGAAATTATGTTAAGTGAGTTACCTACTGATTGCCCAATTTTTGATTTAGGTAAAAAAACAGTTGAACAGTACGTAAAGATAATCTTGGAGGCCAAGTCTATTGTTGTTAGCGGCCCAATGGGGGTCTATGAAAACAAGGAATTCAACTATGGCACCAAAGGTGTCTTAGAAGCTATTGCGAACAGTAAAGCATTCAGTTTGGCTGGTGGAGGAAACACAATTGCGGCTATACAGGAATACGGGTTAAGCAAAAAAATCGGATACATAAGCACTGCGGGCGGAGCATTAATAGAATTTTTAATGGGTAAAAAACTTCCAGGAGTAGCTGCTTTGGAGACTGCAACACAATCAAAGAAAAGTTAATATCTATCTTTTAAAAAGAAAAAAGTGGTTCCCAAAAAGACACGGCTGCTCTTTGGTTTAGTTTACTTGTCTACCGCAATTGGGACAGAATCGGACATTACTCGCCACGGCTGTTCCACATTGTGGACATATTGTTGTGGGTGATTGTTGATATGCTGCCTGTTGAGGTGGAGGGCCATAGTATGGTTGCTGGGGACCATATTGTGGACTTGCCCCATAAGGTATAGGTTTGTATACAAGCGCTAGAATTCCACCGATCAGTGCTAATAGCCCAGCAGGTCCAATGATAGAGAAGACTAGAATTAATGCACCCCATTTACTATGTTGAAGTGGATTAGCTTTTAGTTTACGTGCAAAGACGATTATGAGTATAGACGTTATAAGACACCATATGCCAATCCCAAGGTAAGTCACCATTATTGCAACAAGTTCGCCGTAGTAAAATCCGCCGACACCGCCTATACCAATAGTTACTAATGCACCCCATGCAACTAGACCTAAAGATATCAATAGACCGATTATTCCGCCGATTAAAGACAAGATATATGCCGCTGTTGGTTCATTTTGAACTTGATTTGCCATTTTTCTCCCTAAAAACAAATCTTTCCGTTGATTAAGTATAAAAGTTTTATTGCACACGTTTAGTCGCAGATTTTCTTTGGAGATGTAATATAGACGTTTTTTGTTAATTTCTTTTTTCGGACTCGAAATAGAGATACTGTCAACGTAACCACTAAGACTATAACTACCCCCACTATTGTCATAAGCCAAAAATTAGTCGCTGAATATTCTACAAAATTAGGGTTAGAGACCACAGTCGCTGTTTCCCCAGAAGGATTAAACGCTATCACTCTAATTGTGTGTAAACCTAAAGTGTAGTTATTGGTGTTAAAAGACCAACTAAACGGTGCAAGCGTATCGTTAAATTCAAGTTGTTCATCAACATAAAATTCAACATAAGATACGTCTGGTGAGACATCTGTGTTAATAGTCCACTGCCCGCCAATATCATCCCCTAATCCGTAACCATCGTTCTTGTAGTAACTCGTGGATAAAGATGGGGAAGCTATAACACCAGCTAAGCAACCAAAAACTAAAAGCCAAGCAACAATAGAGAAACAAATAATCCTATTAACACTGCACTTCAACCAATCCAACATAGACAACTCCATATATTGGTTATCAATAAAAATAGTAACAGTAATAGGTTTATCTAAATGGTAAAAATCGACGATAAATACATAACAAAATTGTTTGGAAAAAACTGATTTAATTGAGGAAATACTATTGAAAAATTTCAGATACACTCTTGTTGTTGGAGAAAAAAACATTTTTAGAAAACTATCTCAAATAGTTGTCCTTGCAACAGAAGCAAATAGCATACTAAAAGGAATGCTTAGTGACTGTAAAAACGGAGAATTCCTCGATTCAGGTATGCAGGAAATACGAATTTTAGAGAATAAATCTGATGAAATTGCCTTCGAGGTAAATGAAGACATAACTACAGGCGCAGTTAGCCCAAACGCAATGGAGCATCTACTCGAATGTGTACGAGTTGCAGACGACATTGTTGACGCATATTATTACCAAAGTAGAGAATTGTGTCGTATGCATCAAGCAAGATTTCCGTACGCTGAAGAAGTTCAAGATGTAGAGTGGATTTCAGTCTTTGAAAGTCTGTTAGAATTAGCAGATAAAGCTCTTTGTAAGGTTATGGAAATTCTTTCGATCGCAGATCTAAATAAGATTTTACAGTTACGTAGAGAAATCGAGACCCTCGAACGAAAAGGAGACGACATCAAAGACAAAGGCTTTGATACATTATACCGTGAAGCACCGAATATGCATTTTTTGCAGTTTTATCATTACAGCGAATTATTGCATAAATTTGATGACATACTAGACTGCTGCGAAGACCTATCTGACTTAGTCTTATCTATAATAACGTCAATTCTCAAGTGAGTACTACTTTGATATTAGAAACCCTGCTTGTTGCTCTAGTTTTTTTAGCGGTAACACTTGTTGCAGGTAACAACTTAGCTAGTTGTGTAGGTCCAGCTATAGGAGCAAGAATACTAACAAAATCCAAAGGGGAATTATTAGGAGCAGCCGGATTTGCTTCAGGACTAGTTGTTCAAGGTTCCTGGATGAGTAACTCGATAAACAATTTAATTCCTAACTCAACAGTGGAAATTCAAGTAACAGTTTTGGTAGTAGCGATATTGATATTTATTATAGCTATTCTTGCGAGGGTTCCGTTGTCTTTGAGTATGTCTCTTGTAGGATTACTATCAGGTGCTGCATTAGCCCTCAATTTATGGTCTAACATTGATTATATAAGTAAAGTTGCTGTTATGTGGATTATAGCACCAATAGTAGCTGCGTTATTAGCCTTCTTTCTTTTAAGATTCATTAATAGTAGAAAAGTTACTAATGTCTGGCGTAGAATTCGAGTCTATAAATTTCTACTTATAGTGTTGGCTTTTACATCAGCTTATAGTTTGGGCGCTAACACATTAGGTTTAATTGTGGCCACTGCAGGTTTCAACTGGATAACTGTTTCTGCAGCTATAATGGCTATTTTTGCAGGTTCGTTCTTCCTTGGTGAAGGCACAATCCATCGTGTCGCTCAAGAATTTTATTTAATGAGATACTCAAACGCTACAGTATCACTAGCAGCATCAACAATTCTAGTTGAGATTGCTGCATTCCTAAGTATTCCTCTCTCCAACACCCAGACTACAACAGCAGCGGTTTTCGGTGCAGGTATTTCGTATAAAACCAGATTTTTATCTCTAAAACCTTACATAACTATAATTGCAGGATGGATAATGGCGCCGGCTGTAAGTTTTGCAATAGGCTACCTAATATTGGGTACATGGCTGTAACAGATTTTTTGAATATAAAAAAATTAGTCGAATCAATCATACAGATTCATTTAGAATAAATTGGCAATATATCAAGAATTTTTAGTAAATCATCAACTGTATAGTCGGGTTTTTGACCGCTCGCCTGCAGGTTTTTTTGAGTATGGAATTGCGAGGAGGCAAAAATTGTCTTTAAACCGATAGCGTTAGCGCCTTTAATGTCTTCAAGTGGACTATCTCCGATGAAAACTGCTTCTTCAGGTTTTATCTTGAGACGGTTTAAGGTATAGTGGAAGATTTCACTACTGGGTTTTCTCCAACCGAAATCTTCAGAAATAACTATAGCATTGAAATATTGGTGGATACGAATTTTTCTTAAACTTTTATGGATGACTGGAGCATGGGTGAAATTTGATATTAATCCCACTTTGTATTTGGTTGAAACTTGTTTTAGAACTTCCTCTGCTCCTTTACGCAGTACAAGGGTACGTATGAAGTCGTCAAAAAAGACGTTAAGAGCTGCCTTAATACTGCAGTCGTCTTCTTTCACTTTAAAACCAAGATTAGACAGAGCTTCTGAAACCCAAACTGCGTTGGTTACTTCCTTGTATTGTTCATACCGTATTTTACGGTATTTCTCATGCGCAAAATTATAGGCGGACAGGAATTTTTCTTCGGCTACATCAAAGCCTTCTTCTTTAAGTGCATTATAAAGAGTCCTACAAGAATTAGCCATAGAGTAACCTTCACTATTTACTAGTGTACCGATATAATCAAAAATTATTGCTTTATAGGACATTTCTTTTACCAGCAAGTAATATGTAGTCTTTGATTTGCTTCATTGCAGTACCAAGTGATGTACGTAAAAGTTTTGAGGGGTAGCCAATTGAGGATTCTACTTTTGCATCAAATAATATTGGACATAAATATCGTAAGTTAAGTTTTGGAACTTCTCTTTCAATAGCATCTGTCTTATCCATCTTCATGTTTTCTACGACCCCAATGATTGGTAACTTCATGTTCAGAAGGAAGGTAACCTGCTTCTTAACAACTTCAAAAGCTAAAAGAGAAGGGGTAGTTATAATCAGAAATTCGATACGTTTAATGAAGCGCACAACATCAAGAACTGCATCACTAATACCAGGCGGCATATCAATTACAAGGAAATCTAACTCACCCCATTGGGTAACTGTTAGTAACTCAAGTATCGCATTTGAAATGTCTAAACCCCGCAGTGGCGCAGGATTATCTCCAACGAAATAAACAAGGGACATATAATTCAGATTCTCTACCTTAGGTGGAACCAGTCCTTTATCTTCCAAAGGCTGCAAATTTTTAGGAACATTTAGTATTATATGGGTTGATGGACCAGTAAAATCCAAATCAAACAAACCAACGTTATAACCGTCCCGGGAAAGAGACAACGCTAAAGCTGTAGCAACCATACTTTTTCCCACACCCCCCTTGCCGCTTGAAACAGCAATAATCCGCTTAATTTTTTTCAATCGTTCATTGACAACACTTGAACGAGGATCGATCACTCTGACTTAACACCTTTAATATCTTCAAGCCATACGCCTCTACCAGCTACAATTTCAAAGTCAGGGCTACCACATTTAGGACATTTAAGGTATGTATGTGCAACTTCAGGTATGAAATGTATTGCTTCAAGAGTTGTGCTATCAAGCTTTTTTGAGTTATATTTCCATGTTGATTCGCAGACTCTGCATTTGAGGGTTGATTTCGATTTTAGAATATGAAATTTTACAGATTTGAAAAGTTCTTCACTCATTTGTTTAAGTGCGAAACGGAGAATTGAAACCTCAATCTGTTGAAGTTCACCGACTCTAATTGTAACCTCTGTAACCGTAGCTAATTTTTCCTGTGCAACAATTTGTTTTACAGAAGTTAAAATAGCTTCGGCTAGTGCCCATTCATGCATAAAATGGAAATGTTTAGACATTAATAAAAAGGCTATTGCGAAAATAAAAAGGTTCCAACATAAAATATGTATGAAGAAAATTTGGTCATTTAATAAATCACCACATACAAAGCCTTTAAAATAGGCAGCGACGACGTTTAGATGGTTAAAAAAATGCGGGTAATTGCTGATCTACATATTCATGGCAAATATAGCCGTGCAACAAGTTCACAGATGAGTATAAAAGAAATCGCAAAATACGCCAAAATAAAAGGGCTCAACCTCGTAGGCACAGGCGACTTTACTCACCCGATGTGGCTAAAAGAAATAAAACAGAACCTTACCAATAAAGAAGACACAGGATTATTTGAACTAACTAACAAAGATTCACCTGTTAAGTTTATGCTTCAAACAGAAGTCTGTACAATATTCAATTATAAAGGCGTGTCCAAAAAAATTCACCATGTAATATTAACTCCAAGTTTGGAAACCGCAGAACAGATTAATGAAGAACTCAAACACTACGGCAACTTGAACTCAGATGGCAGACCTATACTTGACATCACAGCTCCTGAAATAGTGGAAAAAATAATTTCAGTTTCAAAAGAAAACATAGTTTTTCCTGCACATGTATGGACGCCGTGGTTTAGCTTATTCGGCGCCTTCAGCGGCTTCGACACGGTCGAGGACTGCTACCAAGATATGACCAAACACATTCACGCATTAGAAACTGGACTTTCCTCGGATCCGTCAATGAATTGGCGCCTAAGCGCACTTGACAAATACGCTCTTGTGTCTAACAGTGACTGCCACAGCTTCTGGCCTTGGCGCATAGGCAGAGAAGCCAACGTGTTTGAGTTGGATAGGTTCACCTACAAAGACATAGTGGAATCTATAAAATCCAACAACTCAACGCACTTCAAATTCACCATCGAAACCGACCCCGCCTATGGCAAGTACCACTGGACAGGACATCGTAACTGCAATGTTTCACTCTCGCCAAAGGACGCCATCAAATTTGGCAACATTTGTCCAGTTTGCCGACGAAAACTCACTAGAGGTGTAGAGCAGCGTGTGGAAGAATTAGCTGACCGCCCAGCTGATTTCAAACGCCCCAATGTACCAGGCTTTAGGCGGTTGCTGCCATTAAGCGAGATCATAGCCGCTGTCATGGGCACTGACTCACCCGCTACCCAAGCGGTATGGAAACCTTACATGACATTGACGGAGTGCTTCGGCGACGAATATACTGTGCTCATCGACACGCCAAAAGAAGCAATGGCAAAGGTGGTTGATCTAGCAATCGCGGAGGCAATTATGAAAGTACGTGAAGGCGCTGCTAAGGTTACACCTGGCTACGACGGAGTCTACGGTCAACTTGTACTGGGAATCGAAACGTCAAAATCCAAATCCAAGCCATTTGCAGCTCCTAAGGTGCAGCAGCGTAGCATGAGCGATTTCTGGTAGACAACAGTCTAATCTAATAAAAACAAACCGTTAAGGGATAAGTGTTTAAGTCTCACAATAAAAAAATTAAGAGGACAGGATTACCTTGAAAGAAATTTTAGCGAAAATCAACAAAACCGCAGCCACATTAGGAGCTAAATATACTGAAGCTAGAGCTCAGCAATCAACTAAAACAGTGTTGACCCTCAAGGAAGAACGGGTTGAAGCAGCTAAACAAGGGCTAGAAAAAGGAGTTGCAATCCGTGTGCTTGTAAATGGAGCATGGGGATTTGCTTCTGTAGGCTCTTTTGAATGGAATATCATAGAAAAAGCAGTGTCAAATGCATGCATAATGGCCAAACTTGCAAGTACACGAATTAAAACACCAGTAAAGATCGCGGAAGTGAAAACTGTACAAGACCACGTTTATTCTAAACCTAAAAAGGATCCTGCAGAAATTAACATAGAGGATAAAATTAAAACAGCTTTATTGGTTAATAAGACCATCACTGATTTTGATATTAGAGTTAAGAGTTGTTCAATTGATTATATGGATTTGATGGGTAACAGCATCTTCATGAATAGTGAAGGCACCAGTATTGAACAGGATAAACTGTATGTTTGGGCTAGAGTTACAGCTTCAGCGCAAGAAAGCGGTGTCTTCACATTTAGCCGAGAAGAAATCGGATCAACTGCAGGTTATGAAATATTTGATCAGCAACCACCTGAAGTGTTAGGTGAAAAAGTAGCTAAACGCGCCATTGAACAAATCAGGGCAAAAGCACCTAAGGGAGGAAAATACCCAGTTGTGTTAGGACCAAATGTTGTCGGAGTCTTTGTGCATGAAGCATTTGGGCATTTAGCTGAAGCTGATTTAGCTTTATCAGGTGGTCTATTAGCGAGTAACATGGGTAAAAAAATTGGCTCCGATTTAGTTACTTTCTACGATGATGGAACAATTAATGGATCATTTGGCGCCTTCAAATATGACGATGAGGGTGTACTAAGCGAAAAAACCCTGCTTATAAAAGAGGGTGTAGTAACAGGACTTATGCATAACCGTGAAACAGCATATAAATTCAGTACCAAACCAACAGGCAATGCAAGAGCTGAAGATTTCAGGGTAGAGCCTATAATCAGAATGCGGTGTACGTATATGGAACCTAGAGACCACACATTTGAAGAATTACTTGAAGATGTAAAAGAGGGATATTACTTCAAAAGCTTCCGTGGCGGTCAAGCTAGTCTGGACGGAACATTCCAAGTTGGAATTCAAGAAGGCTATGAGGTAATTAACGGTGAACTGGGAGCTCCAGTTCGTAACGCCTCAATTAGCGGCAATACCATTGAGGCGTTGCATAAAGTTGATGGTGTAGGTAAAGATTTCTCTTTAGATCCAGGTCGATGTGGAAAAGGTCAGATAGCGTTTATCTGTGATGGCGGTCCGCATATTAGGTTAAGTGAGGTAATTGTTGGTGGAAGTGCCTGAAAAGAACACGATGAGTAGCATAGCTGAAAACATAGTTAAAGTAGCGTTGAAGCTTGGAGCATCAGATGCAGAAGCCTACGTTTACAAAGGGCAAGCAACCAATATAGGTATAGAATTAGGGCAGATTAACAAAACTAACTGTATAATTGATCAAGGTGTAGGAATACGTGTCGCCGTAAATAAGGCAGTGGGGTTTGCATATACAAATATAATAGAGGATAACAATGCAATTGAAAAAGTAGTAAAAAGAGCGTTAAGTGCTGCGAGGGCAAGCAAACCGGATAATGATTGGAATGGACTTCCATGCAGAAAGCCTTATGGTAGTGCAGAGGGAACTTTTGATCAGAAAATCGTTGAATTGAAAGCAGAAGAATTAGTCAACACCGCTTCAACAATGCTTGATGCAGCAAAAGAGGTTAATGAAAGTGTTTTAGCAGTAGAAGGCGGGGTTGGAAACGGATTTTTTTTAACCGCAATAGCTAATTCTGAGGGTATTTTAGCTTTTGATAGAGGTACAATAGCAGAGTGTAGCTTGGCAACAGTAGCAAGAGATGGAAATACAGTTACGCCTATCTGTTTTGAGTTTGATGCAGGTAGAAGCTACAACCTGAATCCTAAATGGGTTGGTCGTGAAGCTGCAAGAATAGCAGTTTCAGCTTTAAAACCTGAACCAGTTGAAACAAAAACAACCCAAGTTATTTTTACACAATTTGCTTTGCAAGAATTATTAACATACACACTAATCAATGGTATTAAGGCAGATAGTGTCCAACGTAACCAATCAGCGTTTAAGAATAAAATTGGTGAAGCAGTGGCAACAGAAAATTTGACTATCTACGACGATGGACTTTACAAGGGAGGTTTACATACATCAGTGTTTGATGGGGAAGGAGTTCCTAGTCAAAAAACTCTCGTTGTTGAGGAGGGTGTACTTAGAAACTTCCTATATGACAGTTATACTGCAAAGAAACAGAACACAGAAAGTACTGGAAACGCTTCGAGAGCAGGATACCTCTCAACACCCAGTATTGATATAACAAATTTCTGTATAATGCCTCAAAATATGACAGGGGAACAAATGATTAGTGAAGTTAATGAGGGTTTAATTGTTTATAATCTTCAGGGAGCGCATAGCAGTAATCCTATAAGCGGTGAATTTTCGGTTGTTGCAGCTTCGGCTTGGAAAATAAAACATGGCGAAGCTGGACGTTCATGTAGGGGTGCAATGTTAGCAGGTAACATCTTTGATTTGCTTAAAAATATTGGATGTATTGGAAACAATTGTAGACAGATTGGTTCGCTGGTATCGCCGTGGGTGCAATTTGAAAATGTGAAAGTTATCGGTAAATAAGTAAATTTGAATTAAGCCCAAAAACTTTTTGAGTACTCACCTAGAACTTTTTCATAAATACACTTTGTTTGCTGAGCGATTTTTTCCCAGTTGTATTTTTCGTGTACTCTTCGGTAAGCGTTCTCTTTTATTCGTTTAGCATATTCTTGGTCAAGAAGCACTTTTGTTATACCCCAAGCCAAAGAGTCAGGATTGTTTGAATACACTTTTACACCTGTTACATCATGCTCGATTATTTCGGATAATCCACCTGTATCAGAAGCAACAACTGGGCTCCGGGCAGCCATAGCCTCCAACGCTACGATACCAAAAGGCTCAAACAAAGACGGCACAACAGATACATCAGAACATTTCTGCAGTTTAAGCAACGACATCTCATCCATGAAACCTTCGAATAGAACCTTATGTTCTAAACCCATGCTTCTTACAATGTTTAACAATTGCTCTTTCATATATCCGCTGCCGACGATTATGAATTTAGCGTTAACTTTACTGAGAATCTTGGGTACGGCGTTTATGAGTACATGAACACCTTTCTCGTAAACTAGACGTCCAACGAAAAGAACAATTTTTTCTTCAGGTAAAGCATACTTGTTTCTAAATTGTGAACAATCTAAATCTATACCATCATAATTAGCAGTGTTCACACCATTTGGAATCATAACCAATTTATCATTGGGTAAACCGAAAACGTACCGAACATGAGAAATCATGTATTCACTGCAACAGATTACTTTCCAAGCTTCATAATTAAGCCAAGCTTCTGTTTCATGAATCATTCTCTCTGCAGTAGTATGCAAACCATCGCGTCTACCAATCTCAGTAGAATGCATCGTGACCAAAAGAGGCTTTCTGAAGATGTGTTTTAAACCTATACCAGCATTTGCAACTAACCAATCATGAGCGTGTATAACATCAACTTTTTTTGAGATTGTTCTCATAAGTGCGGCAGCTTCTTTTTGCATGTTCATATTCATCAAGTAAACCCAAGTTGCAAAGTCAGGTGAAGGATTTTTGTAAGAATCAACACGGTAAATCTCTACTCCGTCAACAACTTCATGTGCGGGTGCTCCTGGGAAATCACAGGTTATAACATAGACTTTCACATCCTGTTTGGCTAAATGTTTAGATAAGAAATAGATGTGTGGGGATATTCCTCCAATTACTCGAGGCGGATATTCCCAACTAAGCATCATCACAGATAAGTTATCTTTCATTTTTCTTATCCTCCATTATCGTTCGATAGACCTTCAGGACTTCTTGTATCCATGACTCTGAAGTACTCGGGATAATAGCGATTTTTTCTTCAGGCACAGAATATAGTCTAATAAGCTCATTTTTCATCCATTCAGATTTAGCAGTCACCTTTTTAGCTTCATAGAAACCTAGCCATTCTATACTTTTAATGGCCATGTTATAAGAGGAGTTACCTGCCGGTGAACGATGATCTTCTAAACTTTCAACTGAGTAAACAAAAGGGATACCTAAACCATTTTTTAATGTAATCGCAGCGGGGATAAAATGCCAATCAAACACATCGATTAAATCAAGTTTCTTGTTAGCTGAATAATAGATGTTTGCAGCTGCACGTTCAATCTCCTGATTTAAAGTTAGAACCCAAGTTAACACACCTACATGAGTTTTTACAGGGTTAGTAACCCGAACCGTTTTTACTCCGCTATTTTCACAAGTTTCACCTGTCAAACGATCATCATACGTAACTACATTCACATTTACTTTATTGGCAGCTAGTTTAGCTGTCAAAGCTTTCACGTAACCGGAGAGCTGACCTACAACACGTGGAGGATACTCCCAAGAAAAAACTATTGTACGCAGCATATTTCCACTACGTAAAAAGAGAACAAACCTTGATTATGCCTCTTCCATTTAGATAGTAACGTTTCTTACCTTCGTTGTCTGTAAAACTTTCGGCGAATCCCTCAGACTTATAGCGGTCCAAAATGTTTTCGATTTCATATGAATCAATATTTAGAAGTCTCGCAACTTCCTCACCTCGCCGTGCTAGATCAGCTGCTGTCGCGCAGAGATTGTGGAGAGTCTGGAGAACTTTATCTGGAAATGGAAGCTCTTCTCTCATTTCTTTTTGCACCGTATAAGCAAAGAGTAAGACAGATTATCTTATAAACTCATACTAAAAAAAATTAAAGGCTAAAAGAGTTTAGTGGATTCTTTAACCTGTTTTGTTAGAGTATTTAACCGCTTCTTTGCTGCATCAACAAGTTTTTCCCGCAGTTCTTCATCGTTATGCCTATGATCCTTTAATGAACTGATTTTCGCTGCTAATTCTTCATCTTTAAGAGAGCAACTTATCCAGCTTTCAAAGTCACCGTTGCCGAAATGGAACTCAATAGCTTTGATAGCCACCTTTTCAAGTGCTTTAACAAATCCCTTTAGGCTCCAAACCATAGAGCCAGTATAACATTCTTTACCAATGCCTGTATAGAAGAGGAAAGGTTCATTGGCAGCTAAAATGCTAAGTCGCAGTCTAAGCTCAAAGTCAGTTAAGAGGGTCTGTGCAGCAACAAAAGCGTCCATTGGCGACTCATATGGACTAAAATATGAGTGAACTTCACCTGGACCACCACCTGCAGTGAACATGTAGTATAAGTGGTCACTAGTTTGGAAGTAACGCCAGAGATCAAGAAAAACAGGGTTATCCGCTTCTTTGATTAAAGGTTCTAACCTACGAAGAGTAGTATAGTATGCCCACTGCATAGCATTACCAAGCCAACCTGACTGGTCTCTTTGGATGTCAGCCCAAGATACTGTACCTTCAGATTCTGGAACATCAACTTCGCCTACAGGGCTGTGTTTATCTATTACTTCAGAGGGAGTAGCCATATTCAGATTGTTAAAAGACAGGATTTTTTCAGGTAGGTGCCGCATAAAACTGTGTATACCAGTTTCTGGCCAGTGGTGTTCACCGAAAGTTTCATAGTCAGGAAAAATTGTGACGCAGTCACCTTTTGTTGCAGCTAACCAATGAGAATATTTATCAGCGGTTAAAGGCCATTCAGGCCACCATCGTGCTGAAAATCTGAATCCTACATCGTCAGTCAATTTGTAATTACGCAGTAGCACCCGAATTGTTTTAGAACTTTTTGGAGTATAAAGATAATTTGGCGATTTTTCACCTAAAATCTTCTCGACGCCTTCGGTGTAAATTCCCTTGTATCCAAGAGATTCAACTGTTTTAGCTATTGTATTGTTATAAAGGAGCTCGGTGTTTTCAAAAACATTCGGGTTATACCCAAGCAGATCCTTTACTGCTTGCTTGTGCATTTTAACTTGTTCAATGAACTCGTCTTTTTCAGGATATAAACTTGCGATTGAATGATAATATGTTTGATTTAGGAATTCGGCGCAACCAGAAGCAGAGAGTTGACGGAAGGTTTCAAGTAGGTCTTTATCAAACATTTCGCACTGTTCAAGAAAAACTCCAGATAAACTGAAAGAAAATTTAGCTTGCTTTTTTTCATTCTTAAAAGTATCTATTACATCAAGAAGAATCTGGTTTGAAGGAAAATAACATTTACGGGCAGCGCGCTGAAAAATTTCGCGGTTAACCTCAGTATCAAAATAGTGTTTGAATAGATCCCCCATGGTTTGACGCTGAGAGACTTTTCCTTGCCAGAAAAGGTTACGTCTAATTCTATGAGGCTGGTGTACCTCGAAAACAAAAACGATATCGGTCATAACACTCGATCTCAATACAGAGTATTAAAGAGGCGGTTATTTCTAATTTGCGATAAAGTTAGCTAACAACTAATTCACAGTGAGTTACATTTTATAAAAAACGGAGAAAGTACAGCTAATAATTGAAAAAGACTCTTTCAATGTAATCACCTTAAGTGCCATCTGTTTGTATCAATGAGATTTAATACATCTGTCTTTTCAACAACGCGCTCGCTAACAGGGTTAACAAATCTACAAGTGCGTTCAAGTTCAACTAACATACCTGTCTCTCTGTCAAAATAGATTTCTCCATACTCATCAGGCTGGTTCCAGTTTGCATAAATCAATTCTCTTTCACCATCAGAATAATTTCGTTCCACTATACCGCTTATTGTGATGTTCACTGTAGGGATTTTATCTCCTACATTGAGATAGGCTGCACAAAGTGGGACGCCTTTGTTGGACATTTGAAATTCACCTTGTTTTTGTGGGTCCACATCCGTTTCAAAGTTAAAACGTAATTCGCTGCCGTTCTTGAAATGCAGAATATATGTTTGCGTTACTAATGAGCCATAAACAGACTCTATACTAATTTGAGTCCAATCAGTGATGTTCCTCTCGAATTCAGGAATCAATAATTCAATATTAGGTAAAGTGGAGTTATAGACTCCATACATGTGATATACGAAATAGTCACCGTTACTCACTCCTGAACTAAATGTTCTTGGGAGAACAGGACTAATACTTGCTAATAACAAAAGAATTATTGACAAAGCCACTAATCGTGTTTCACTCATTTTTATCACCATTTTTTGAACTTACTAATAATTGACTAAGAAAGGGAGGATTTGTTGAGATACACTGGCTAGGGTAGTGGATTAACTAAGAATTTTTGGATTCGACTGTTTGATGTATCTGCAATGTAGATGTAGCCGTTCTGGTCAACCACTACACCTTTGGGTGTATTGAATTGGCCGTCGCCTGTTCCCTTTGTACCCCATACACCAATAAAGGATCCGTCAGCTGAAAATTTTTGTATACGACAGTTCCAGTAGTCAGCAACGTAAACGTTTCCTTGATTATCAACGAACACACCTTTGGTTGTGCTTAATTGTCCGTTGCCTGTTCCACCGCTACCCCATTGGGCAATGAAGTCGCCGTTTCCACTAAATTTTACAATGCGATGATTGTAGTAATCGCCAACGTAAACGTTTCCTTGAGCATCCAAATCGATTCCGTGAGGAAACATTAATTGGCCTTCATCTGATCCGTGGCTGCCCCAGGCACATATGAAAACACCTGAATTAGTGAATTTTTGTATGCGACTGTTCCCGGCATCGGCAACGTAGATATTACCTTCTGCATCCACCTCAACATCGTAAGGCCAAATGAATTGACCTTCATCTGAACCTTTGGTACCGAAAACATTCAGAAACTCTCCGTCTGAAGTAAATATCTGTACTCGATTGTTACATGTATCAGCCACGTATATGTTACCAATAGAGTCAATGGCTAAACCCATACTGAAATTTAATTGGCCATTACCATTGCCGTAAGTTCCCCATGAAGAGATAAATTTGCCATCTGTTGTGAATTTTTGAATTCGATGATTGTAAGTATCGCTTATGAACAGAATGCTTTCGGAACTGTCTAAAATGATGTCGTAGGGATGATCAAAGTCGCCATCAGCTGTTCCAAGGTCACCCCATTTAGTTATAAACTGGTAAGTCTCTGTCTGCGCTGATGTTAAAGAAGCCGATACTAATAGACCGGCAATAATAGCAAAGCCTATCAGAGTAATGCTTAGCGAAAAAAGTAAACCACGTTTTACTAGCCCGTTTTTCTCAACAAGTTTTTTTGATAAGCACTTCATTATTCACACCTCGATTGAACATTTTTCCATGAAATTTGAAACGATAAAAGCTTTCTTGTTAACGAATCTTGACAAAGCTTTGTCTAATTTTGTTGACTAATAATTTTTTTTAGTCAAGATTTGTGAACTAGCCCCAAAGTTTTAATCGACATAGCATATACTATGGAAATGGGTAATACAGCGTGCCTGACGGAAAAGAAGAGATTTACTCAATCATGTTTAGTTCTCTGAAACACCCAGCACGACGTAAGATTCTGCGTGTATTAGCAGATAAACCAGTGACTTTTTCTGAAATGCTTGAGTTATTAGGAATATCTAGCTCTAATTTAACGTATCATCTTGAAAATTTAGGCGAACTTATTTCTAAAGATAACAAAGGTGTGTACAGGTTATCAACTTTTGGGGAAGCAGCGGTTAGCACTATGAGAATAGTTGAAGAGGCACCTCAAGTTCAACCAAAAAAGAGCAAGACTGCAACCCAAAAATGGAGAATATTCACCGGATCACTATTAATCGTAATCATTGTCCTTGCAAGCATTTCAGTGTTTGAGTTAAACACCCTTAACCAGACTAATACTGAATTAAACGATTTACAGAAAAAGTACGATCAACTTCTATCTTGGGCTACAACAACAGATGATGCACTTAGCTTTCTTGAAAAAGTAGTTCAGATTGATACAAATCATTACCAAGCAAGCCTTCTGAGTCGAACAGTAGAGCAAAGAGATGATTTAGGTGGAGCAATACAAGAGATAATGCGTTATTCATTAACAAGTGAGGATAGTAAACTCACTGTTGTTTTTAGATTTCGAAATAATCAACTTTCTCGTTACCAACTTGTTGTAACCGAGGGATCGCCAGTCTATTCTCAGGCACAATCACATAATGCTTTAGATGCAGCAAAAGGAGTACTAGATAGGTTTAGCAACTTTGAAGGCGACTTGTACTTACAGAACATGAGTAGGCTTCTTTCATTGGTAACTAGTTATCAGAGTATTGAAATAAAAGAGGGAAACCTCAAATTAAATGCTACAGTTTTTCGTGACAATGGTCGAATTGAAATAATTCATACAGAAAACAATGTTGACTATTCACCTAAAAGTCTAATGATGATTTATGAAGACCGCACATTAGTAGAGTTGACCAACGGCTATTACTTATTCAAAGTTGGAGATACAGAAGTAAATATTTCCAGTGAACGAGCAGTAGAACTTGCTAGAAACGCTCTTAAAAGCTTCAGTTGGACTGCAAATGGACAAACAGTTTCCAACTTTGGAATTATGCCTGACCCGGAATCAATTCAATTTCATCCTAACACAAAAAATTCTATTGAGCTTTACCCACAATGGACTATCACATTTTACCTTGATAGAGTCTACCCCGGTGATATCTATAGGGTTGCAGTGTACATATGGGCTGATACAGGCGAAATTGCACAAATACAAACCATGAATGCCTAAGAACCACCAAGTACCAATAGCAAGTCTTGAACTAAGAAAAGAAGCCGCAGCAGTTTTAGAGGCTGCAATTATTATTCACTTTACCATTTCCTTTTAGATTTAGGATAAGAATTTGGCAAAAATTTTATATGAACAGCAGTGGACTACTCAGCTATGGCTCGAAAAAAGCATAGACAAAAACAGAAACAGATGCGGCAGAAACCACAGCCTAAAATAGTAAAAACCAAATCCAACAGAAAACTATGGATAGCATTTGCTGTAATCGCAGTAGTAATCATAGCAGTCGGTGCTGTTGTCTTATTTTGGCAACTAAATCAGAATCCTAACCAAACAGGTATCGAACCCACTAAAGTACTATTAGAAACTACAGCTGGAAATATCACCATTGATTTAAGAACTGATAAACCGATCACATCAGGTAACTTCATAAATCTTGTTGAAGCAGGCGAATATGATGGAGCAACCTTTTATCGTGTAATTGAGACATTTGTGATTCAAGGTGGATTAGGCGGTGGTTCAGTTGCGAATATTAACGACGAAATTGGAAGCAATAATCATAACACTGAATATACAGTTGCTATGGCAAAAACAGACGAACCGAACTCTGCCTCAAGTGAGTTCTTCATAAATACAGCTGATAATAGTAAAAGAATATTACAGGATGGCAGCAAATTCGATGACACCTATACTGTGTTTGGTACTGTGATTGAAGGTCAAGATGTTGTCGACGAGATAGCAAGCGCTCCAGTAGAACAAAATCCATATACCGGAGAAATAAGTATGCCAGTGGATCCAGTTACTATCATACGCGCCACAATAATTTCTTAATAACCTCTCTATTTTCTTTGCTTAATACTGAATTGTAAAAGTAAATTTTTTATCGTGAAATTCAGAATTTTATAGTTAAGGTTGAAATCGCGCAGTAAATAGTAATTTCAGAGAGTAAAGAAGAATCCACCTGCAATAACCTAAGATAAGATAGATAAATAATAATTGGCAAATACAGGTCTATACATTTAGGTAGTCGTCTTCACAGATTTAATCTAAGAGTAGCCACATGATAGAAAGTAGCCAAATTTTGCTAAAGTAATAGTAGGCAGCCGGATTTTTTGAGGCTATCGGAAATGCAAGGACTAATCCCATTGAAAACCCAATAAAAAGTAGTGTTATAATCAACGCGGGAACATTATGAATAAAAAATTAAGAAAAAACGGAAGTTACTTTTTCTTTTCGTCTTTATCTTTGGGTTTAGAACCAATCTCAACCAGTTGAATGTTAACTTGGTAGTTTTTGTCGCCCACCATCATTTTACCTTGCCCATAGAATCCTCTGCTTCCTGTGCTGAAATTTTTCGGATTTATAATAAACGGTTGTTTTACACCGTTTAATTGAATTGTTGCAATGTTTAGTTGATCACTCATCAAAGTCACCATTATCTTTTGTATTGTTACTGTTCCTTTTCACCTTTTCGCTACTTCTCCGAGTACATGTGAAAGTAGTTTATCGTTTTTTGTTTGAAAATAAATTTACAGTAAAAATGAAGATAAAAACAAAGTGCTGTGTTGAATGACTGAAAGTTATCCTTGAGTTAATTTTGGGGTAATTGTCTTCCTCTTTTGATTTAGGGCTCAATTCAGGTTCATTTTCATGAACAGGTTATAAATTGAAGCCTTCAACAGCAG
>Ga0209723_1001516_pt1 | contig 35677 bp, 31 predicted proteins | sample BiotimSIPDNA_2_FD_185750 | JGI IMG/M metagenome (GOLD analysis project Ga0209723, IMG submission 185750) | Anaerobic biogas reactor microbial communites from Washington, USA - Biogas_R2 time_0 SIP DNA (SPAdes) (version 2) | ecosystem: Engineered > Bioreactor > Anaerobic > Unclassified | place... | reverse complement strand
TGGCGGGCGGTACTCGCGGACAGGCCGTTTCCCCACACCTGGGGTGAGCTGATGGACGCCCGGATGGCTTTTGCCGGCATTGACCAGGATGAGCTCATCTTTTTCTCCATGGGGGACAGCCCGCAGATAATCAAGCATGTGCTTGAGCACTATATCCTGCGCTATGAGCGGCAGGACAGCCCGCTCGATTTTGACCGCCCCGCCCTGCGCCACGCGCTGGGCACCTACCTGGCCGCGAAAGACCTGCGCCTGGACGTGGAGGAAGAAGATCCCCTGGCGGAAACCGGGTCTGTCAACAACTTGATTGCCCTGTTCTCCTCCGGATGGCAGTTCGGCGCGCGGGACGGGAACGACTCCGCCAGTGAACTGCCGCCCTTCGTGTTTGAAGCGGGGGAGGAAGCCCTCGACAAGGTGCACGTCTTTGCCGCCGTCATCAATCCCAACAGCAAAGACCCTGAGTCAGCCATGGACTTTTTGAAGACCCTTTCCACAAAGGAGGCCGATCCCCGGCGGTTTTACGCCATTCACCCCAATGAGAACGAGCCCTATCCTTACCCGGAGGAACAGTATGCCGAACGCATCGCGCTGATGAAGGATGAGCTCGGACATATCGAGTCGGAAATCAAACAGGCTGAGGAGGGCGATGAAGCCGTCGTGGATCTGGACTATCTCAAAAGCCGCGCGATGCAATTGAAAAACGACCTGGCCGATCAGGAGCGCCTGAAATGGATGCTGTCCGCGGAAGACATCGCCGGCTACCGTGAAACAGCGCGGTATATGGCGCTGACCGATCACGCCCTGCTGCTGGGGGAACAGGCCTGGCAGCAAATTGAGGGCCTGGCAGAGCGGCTCTACCAGGGCGCCTTGACTGTCGATGCCTTCATTCAGGAGATGAACCAGCTGGCTGCTCTGGTATACAAGGAGGCGCAGTAGCAAAAAAATTTGATTTTCAGATAGCGTTTGATATGCTTGCTGTTTGCGAAAACGTTGTTTTGTGATAATAAACCTTTCCTCCTTCGTCTAATAAATGAAGGGGGTGTCCAGATGAAACGTTCTTCATCTCTCGTGCTGTTCGTGCTTATTGGCCTGTTGGCAATGCCGGTTTTAACCCGGGCAGTGCAGTTTGACGCCGTGGCATCGGTAAGCTTTCAGCTTCGCAAACAGCCATGTGAGACTGCCCAGCGCCTGATGCTGGTAGAAAAGGGCAACAAGGTACAGGTGAAGGAAATGAACGGGGAGTGGGGTCACATCGCTGTCAATGGCCAAGCGGGTTATGCCAAAATGGCTTGGCTTTCCCAGTTTCGCGCTCAGAACCCACTCAAAGACCAGGTGCCTGGCTTTTTGCGCCAGATAGGGATAGTCCGGGTTGACAAAGCCCTGCAGATCGCTGTCCCGGGTTATGAAGGAAATCTGCTTTTCCCAGGGGATGTGCTGGCAGTGAATCATTTTGATCAAAAACAGGCCAGGGTTCATATGATGCGGGAGACGGCTACCCTGCCTGCAAACAAATTGACCTTCGTGCCTTTTGTACCTTGGGAGGATGCCCGGCCCGGCGATTTGCTGTATGGCTTTACCACCTTCTATAATGAATATACCGGCGGAAAGCTTGTCCAAAACCGCGCCTACAACATCAACATGGCCAGTGAAAAACTGGATGGCGTCACCATCCGGACCGGAGAAACTTTTTCGTTCAACCGCCTTTGCGCCCCCTATCTAAAATCTAAGGGCTATTGTTTAGCGCCCATTATCGGCGGCGATGGCAAAGGTTATGGCGGCGGGATCTGCCAATTATCCACCACTCTTTACAATGCTGTCCTGGGGTTGCCATTGCAAATAGACAAATGGAGAATTCACCGTGAACAGGGAGTGGATTATATCCCCCAATACTTTGACGCGGCTGTCGGCTTGTACAGTGACCTGGCTTTTACCAGCCTGCTTCCCTATGATATCCGCCTGCAGGTATTGCCTCAGGACGGTGTGTTGACAGTATTGATATACCGAGCAAATAAGGATCATCAAAAAAGAAACGCCGTCAGTTCCCCTGCAGGGGAAGCATTGTGCCATCCGGCAACAGGAGAAAGAGCTGGCCAACTTCTTTTGAAGGAGTGTCGGTCAGGTGATAACGGACTTCTTTGGCGCCATCAGGATGTACAATGACATTGGAATACCCATCCTTGCCGGCGCCCGCGGCTTTTCCATTCGCGGTAACGATTTGAACCTTGGAAAGTGATTCTATTTCCTGCTCCGGCTGAGTTTCCGGAAACATTACATGTACCCCTTTAATGTTTGAGAGAGGCCGGCGAAAAACCAGCCTCTCTCAAAATTCAAATATGCGATTCCTTACTATTCTTTCTTGGTCAGCGTGACAAACACCGGCTCTTTGAGCGGTCGCTCCAGTTCCGCCCCGTCCTCAGCATCCACCCGCAGCTGCAGTTCCAGCTTGTCCGGCGCCTGGCCAGTGCCGTGGAAGTTGAAGACCAGGGTGTCTTTTCCGCCGGACGTCCCGTCCAGGGGCCGGAACTCCGCCTGTTTGCCATCCCGCAGGTACACCGCGTACCAAGCGTCCTCAGACAAGGCCGGGAAAACGCCATCGCCGGCTTTTAGGGATACCTGGGCAGCAGCGGCTGAAGCTGTGACAGTGACGGTGAAGGGAACGCCGGCAAAACTGCCCTGGCCCTCAAAGCGCCGGATGTGGGCGTCTGTCCGCCAGACGGTGGCTTTCATAGGCTCCAGATCCACTCGCTCAAAGCGGGAATAAGCCTGCTGCCCGTCAAAATAATGGTAATGGGTCGTCTGAAACAGACCGATCTCAATATGCAGCACATCCAGGTCCCGGGCTTCTTCCGGCAGGGGGCTCACGTATTCCCGGACGGTGAACACCTGTCCATCTTCGCCCGGCAACTGGCTTGTGCTGTCAGGCGGCAAATCCAGCCCTTCCGGGGTTCGCGTGTGATCCGATGGGCTGATAGTGTATTCCGCAAAGCCGAAGGGCTTTCCCGCCGCCGTGGCTTCATTCCATTGGCGGATGAGATCGTCGGTTTCCGGGTTCGTCAGCGCCATGGCAAGGGGATTGTTGTTTTGTTCCATCCCGGCCAGCTGCTCCTGTGTCGGGGTAAATTCCTCCAGGTATCTGCCGTTCCGGATCGCGTAGGCCACCACCAGGGACTGGCCGTCGTAATAGGCGCTGTTGATGCCCGCGGCGCCGGCGCCCAGCTTGGGGTCGTTCATCGTGATGGGCGAAACTTCGTTGAGCGCCGCCTTGGGCGCCAGCTGCGCAAGGCGCTGGTCTTCCCTGCCGAAGAGCTCAAACAGGTTGATGCCCAGCAGCTCCGCCACGGCGCCACACAGCGCCAGGGACAGGACAGTGGCCACCACAATGGCTAAAACTGAAAACTTCTTTTTCATCACTTGTGTTTCCCCGGCCAGACGCTGTGCCTGCCGGCTGATGCGCAGGTCGAACGCCGGGCCGGGTACGGGCCGCTGGGTGAAAATCAGCCGTTCCAATTGTCGATCATCCACAGCCCTTTTCCTCCTTTTCGATTTGTTCGCGAAGCATTTTTAAGCCTCTGGATAAGATGGATGAGACGGTTCCCCTGGGGACTTTCAGAATCTGCGCGATCTGCCGGTCGCTCATGTTCTCGCTGAAGCGCAGCAGCAGGGGCAGGCGGTAACGTTCCTTCAGGTTGCCCAGGTACATCCAAACCGGGGTTTCTTCCTGTACAGGGGGCAGGTATTGTTCCAAAGCGTCCATGGCGGTTTCCCGCCTGCGTTTCCGCAAAACGGCATGGCACGCGTTGATGGTGCTGCGCATCAGATAGGCGGGCAGGGCTTCCAGGTCCCGGATGCTGTGAAGCCGACGCCAGGTGATCTCCACGGCGTCAGACACAGCGTCCTCCGCGTCTGCCGGATGCCGCAGCATCATCAGCGCAACGCGGTACATGGAATGCTTTCTTGCTTCCACCGCTATCAGAAAACTGTCGCGTCGGGTGTCAGAGGGCACATGTACCTCCTTGGGCGTGTGATCCGGATACATCATAAGGAGTCGCCGGAAGCGCGTTTTGTTGCATTTCAGGAATCTTTTATTGTTACATTATAAAATGATTGAACGCCTTTGCAAAAGTTTCAATGCTATACTGTATAAAAACTGCTTGAAGCCCCGTCTAAGAGACAGGAGGTGCCGGTGACCCGATCACACTTGTCAGAACCGACCATGGCGCAGACCAGGGAAGAGCCCGTTGAACAGATCATAGAAGGGCTTATGCGCCAGCACGCGGACAGCATCCTGCGGCTTTGTTTAATGATCCTCCAGGACTACCACCTGGCGGAAGACGCCATGCAGGATACCTTTCTGAAAGCGTACCGCTCCTATGGGCGCTTCAGGGGCGACAGCAGCGTTTACACCTGGCTGACCCGCATCGCCATCAACACCTGCAAGGATGTCCGCCGCTCCGCCTGGCACCGCCGCATGAGCCGTTCCATCCGTCTGGAAGATTTGCCTGAGCCCTCCGTGCCGCCGGCGGAGGCGGATGACACCCTGATCAACAGCGTGCTGGCCCTGCCGATGAAGCTGCGGGAGACCGTGCTGTTGGTGTATTATTCCAACCTGTCCGCTGCCGAGGCGGCGAGGGCGCTGTCCATCAGCGTGCCCGCAGTATACAAACGGCTGAAAAAAGCCCACGGTATTCTGAAGATTGAATTGGAGGGGTGGTTTCATGAAGCATAAATACAATCTGAAAAACGTAGTGGACCGCCGCCTCAGCGGCGTGAGGGCTACAGAAGAACATATCCGGCAGGTGCTGTCCGAAGCCCGGCTCAGGCCCCGGCGCATCAAGACCCGCGCCATGATTGTGGCTTTTGCCCTGGTGGCGGTGCTGGGAACGGCGCTGGCAATCAACTGGTCAGCCACGGTCAGCTGGATTCAGGGCATGTTTGGTGATGAGTGGGCCGGCAAACTGCAATCCGGCACCCTCATGAACATGCAGCAGACCCGGGTGCTGGGCCAGGTGCAGTATGAATGGCTGGAGGTCATCCACGTGGGCGAAGCGGAAGAAAAGAGTGTTCCTTATTTCTATGAGGACAACAGCCTGTATGGCACCGTTCGGATTCGTCCGGTACAGGGCGCCAACATCGTGCTGATCCCCGAAGACACCGAGCTGACCATGTTTCCGGGTTATAACAGGCATTTGGGGGAGTTGGCGCCAGAGGGCGCTCCTACCTATTTGGAGATGGCTGCTGAAAAAAATGCAAAGATCATTCTGGCCAAAGCCGTGCCCCAGGGCGTGCTGATGGGGGGCAAACTGCAGGAAGGTTATGAAATCATGTACGATTACAGCAGCCAGCCGGATGGCAGTTTGCTGTACCATTTTCAAATTCCCCAAGTGCCTGCCAGCCAAGCATACACCATTCGCCTGCGATTGAACAACTGGGAAATCACGAAAGACGGCAAGTGGCTGCGGGAAGAACCCTATGACACCTGGCTGAAGGATGACTGGGTGGTAACGGTGCAGCCGGGGGAATAGCACATGCAAATGCGGATGAATATAGTGCGGGGGAACAAGCGGCCAATGCCAATGCTTGTTCCCCCGCGTTATCATCATTTGTTCAGAATCAAGCCTATTCCCCTTCCATTTCCATCAGCCGGGCTTTCTGCTGAAGGGACTGGGCAAAGGCCTGGGCGCTTTGCTGGCCTTGTATATAGCGGCGCAGGTCCTTATCAATGCTCTCCCCGCCGGGCTCATCATAATTGGTGAACGGGTTGACAGGGGGAAAGAACAGGTACGGCGCCAACTGCTGCTGGTAGAAACGCAACTCGCTTTGGGTGATTTTGTACTGATAGCCGGGGCGCAGTTCCTCCACTTTGGCCAGGTGGGCATCCAGACGCGCCTGCGCATCGCGGCCGGCTGCGGTTGCCCCCTCTTTGGCAACGGCTGACCGCAGCAATGCTTCTTCCTGCGCCATCTCTTCCAGCCAGAGGGGATAATTGGCATGCTCCACCGGCTCCGTCCAGCTGGGGTACAGGGCGGCGCGGAATTCCGGCTTCATGTGTTGAACAGCGGTGCGCACATAGTCCAAAGCCAGCTCCGGGTTCTCTGTCTGGCTGTTGATGAAGTATACAAACAGCCGCGCGGGCTGCACCTTGGCGCCGCCTTCGGTAAGCGACAGCACAAGGATGTCCTCGTTCATCAGATCGCTGCTGCCCTTGCTTAATACAAAGGGCATTTGTTCGGAGTATTGGGGCATGCGCTGGCTGTCAATCAGCTGGAGGCCGTTGATAAAAGCAGGGTCGGTAAAATCCAGGCTGCCGTGCTGGCTGTAGCGGTAGTTGATAAAGTGTGTAAGGAAGTTCGCCTTTAACAGGGCAGCTAAGTTCGTCGCTTGCATCGGCCGGACTTGATCCCCCAGGCTGCGCGGCCAGCTGCCCGCCCACTGTATCAGCGCTTCAAAGCTTTGGGGCAGGTCGGCGCGGGTCATGCCGATTTCCTGTAAGAATTTTTCGTAGTAGTACAGCACACCCATCCCATCCACCCGCAGGGGAATGGCGTACAGCTTGCCGTCCATCATCACCTGGTTTTGGATGGACGGATGCATGGCCTGCACGGCGGCCATCAAATCCTCTTGCCCGCTTAGATCCATGCAATACCCTTTTTGAACCAGGGCAGGCAAATTATATTGCTGGGTGCCCATCAGCATCACATCAAAGGGCAGCATGCCGGTTTGGATGCGCTGCCCCAATTCGCCAGTATTGACGCTCTGGTTCGGGTCTATCTGCATTTGGAAGCTCAAATCCACATCCGGCCGCAGGTTCATGAACGTGCCATAGTTGCCGCCATAATAATCAAAGCCCGGCGATTCACCCAGAATGTGCAGCTGCCCGGCGCTGACCTCCTGCGGATCCGCCAGGAAAAGCCCGTTCTGATGCACGCTTAGCAGCCCGCCCTCCATGATGATGCCGGGGTTGCTCCAGCCGTTGCCGTTGACCGGCATGTTGCGCAGCGCCCGGGGCGGGCCGGACATGGGCCAACTCCACAGCTTGGATTGGCTCAAATACTGCACAGAACCGATGGCCTCGTCAAAAGCCATGGCCTCCGGACGCTCGGGGATATCCACCTGCTGGCTGGTTTTGCCGGAGACGGCGTCCAGGATACAGAGGCGGCCAAACACCTTCTCCTTTTCATACATGCTGAAGCCCAGCGCGACCCGGCCATCCGGAAGCAAGGCAAAGCCATGCAAGCCCCGGCTTTTGTCAAAGGCCTTCATGCTGTTTTGCTTCAGGTCAAAGCGGCACAGCACATAGCTGTCATTGTTGCGGGCGTCCATCATCAGCCACAGGTCATTGCCGCTTTGCACCATGTGCTTGATGTAGCTGCCGCTGTGGCCGCCCTTCACATCCTGGACGGGGATGGCGATGGTTTCGGGCAGGCCCTCTTTTTCGGCGTACATCAGTCGCAGCACATTGGTGTCGCAATCTATATAATATATGCCACTGTCGATACAGCACATGCCCATAATCGTGTCTGTTTGGCCGCGCTCCTCTGAAAGCGGCAAGGGTTCAAGCTGGCTTTCCCCTGCGCGGTAGCGAAACAAAAGGCCGTGCATGGTGCTCAGATAGGCGGTCTGTCCGTCTCCCATCAAGAAAAATGCATAGTCCTCCTCAATCGGCAGGGAGCGGCTGGCAGCAAGGCTTTGGCCGGGCAGCAGCAAAAGCATCAGCGCCGCCAGCAGGAGCGGAAGACATCGGGACATGGATCGCATGAAAAAACCCCCCTTCCTGGTCGATACCTCTTGGACGAGGGGGAGGAAGGGCTTTTATACTTTATACTGATGCGAAGATTTAAAATGGTTGGCTTACATAAGTGCATGTATCGGTCATTTCATGACCGGGAAATCATAAAAAATGTTTTTTACTGTCGATGTTTCTATATCACCAGCTGGCGCTATTCCTCCCCCGGAAACCCGTTTGACCGCGCCAGGGCATAGAGAAAGCCGTCGCAGTTGTTGCGCGCGGTGACCGCCATATGTGTGATGTCCAGCCGCGCCATCAGCGCGCACAGGATGGCCAGGCCTGTGGGCAGGATGTGCTCGCGCCCGAGCGTCATGCCGGGCAGCTGGGCGCGCTGCTGCGGGCTCAGCCCGGCCAGCTTTTGCAGGGTGGCTTCGGCCTGCTCACGGCTGAAGGGTTCATCGCTTGCCTGGTCGGCCGGCATGAGGCGCCCTTTGAGCAGCCCTGCCAGCGCCGCGCCGGTGCCGCCCACCAGCAGCCAGCGACCGGTCTGCTGATTCAGTTTGGTGTGCGCCTCGTCCATCACGCGCCCGGCCAGGGACAGGGCGGGCGCGATGCCGGAGGGATCGTCAATGGGGCGCTGGGCATACAGCCGCGAGGCGCCCAGCTGCAGGCTCAAGGCTGTGTGCAGGCTGTCCCTGTTTCCCAGGGCGATCTCGGTGGAGCCCCCGCCGATGTCGATGACGCCCAGCTCGCCCTCCCCGAAGGGCAGGGCGGCGCCCCAAAAAGACCAGGCAGCCTCCTGCTGCCCGGAGAGGATGTTCATGTCAAGCCCGGTATGCTCCCGGATCATCCGGCGCAGCTGTTCGGACTGCGCGGCGTCGCGCACCGCGGAGGTGGCGATCAGGTGCACGGTTTGCGCGCCGGCCTCCGCTGCCGAGCGCTTTTGATACGCGATGGTGTGCAGCAGCTTGGCAACCGCCGCCAGGGACAGCGCGTTTTCCTTGTCCAGGGCCAGGAAAAGCCGGGTTTCCTCCCGCAGCCGGAACGGCAGGCTCAGGCCACGATCCAGGTTGGCGGTCATCATGCGCGTGGAGTTGGAGCCCACGGCGATGACCGCGGCGCGGCGCGGGGGAGAACTCAGGGGATTCACCTTCTTTTATCGATCAGATAAGGATCAGTCATGCAAGGGGACAAAGACGGCTCTATTCCCCCGGGGCATCGGTCCGGGGCGGCAGGCCCAGCGCCTCGGGATTGAGCACCACAAAGCGGATCTCGCCCGGGAAGAGGTAGCCGTACTTGGTGCGCGCCTCATTGGCGATGAACTGGTCAGTGGAAGCCAGGCGTACCTGCTCGGACAGGCGCAGCACCTCGCGCTCCTTTTCAAAGACCAGGTCCTCCGCCTGGCTGAGCACGATGCGCAGGCGCCGGTTCTCACCCTCCACGCGCTGGGCCACCAGCCAGCCCATGAGGATCAGCGTGCAGCAGATGATCACCAGATAATACCAGGGCATGGTTTTCCGGCCCAGCCGCCAAAGGCTGCGCCTGCCCTTTTTGCTTGTGCGCCGCTGGGGCGCGTCCCGGTACTGCACGGCTCAGCGCACTTGCAGCTCGACCAGGCGCGGCTGCTGGGAGAGGTCCTCCCGGGTGACCCGCAGCAGCGGCTGCGCGCTGGCCCTGGCGGGCGCCATGGCCTCCAGGAAGGGCGCCAGCGTGCTCAGCTCCTTGAGACCGCCGTGCTCCGTGCGGTAGTGCATGGGGATGACGATGCGCGGCTGCAGCGCGTCCACCGTCTGCCGGGCCGCGTGGGCGTCCAGGGTATAGGTGCCGCCTACCGGAATGAGCAGGATATCGGGCATGAAGAGCTTGTGGCGCAGGGCCTCGTCCGGCACCATGCCCAGGTCGCCCAGGTGGGTGATCCTCAGGCCCTCGGCCTGCAGGGTCATGCACAGGATGCCGCCGCGCAGGCTGCCGCCCTGCTCGTCATGGGAGGCGCTGACGCCTGTCAGGCGGATGCCGGGCATCGGGTCGTGGCTGCCCTCGGTGTCCGCCACCAAGGGCTTGCCGTCCACCTTGTCCAGGTAGTTGTGGTCGGAATGTTGGTGGGAGACGCTGACCACGTCCGCCCTGACCCGGCGGACCGGGAAGTTCACATAGGCGGGAAAGGGGTCAAACAGGACGCGGCGGCCATCGGCCAGCTCCACCAGGAATTCCGCGTGGCCATGATAATAGATCAGCATGGGGGCCTCCTTTGGGTCAGTCCGCGGCCGGGCGGGCGCCTGCAGCGCGGATCACAGGGCGGTCAAGCAGGATCGTGTAAAAAGCGGGCACCGCTTCCCTTCGGCGCAGGCTGAGGGCCAGCGCCGCGCCGGCGCGTGCGCGCAGGGCGGATTGCGCGCCTGCGTCCCAGATGAGCAGGGCTGACCGGGCCTGCCGGATCATGCCGGGACAAAAGGCGCCGGGGTGCCGGCGCAGGATGCGCGCCAGTCCGCATTCCACCGGGCCGGGCGGGCTTTGGGCCAGCTCCTCAAAAAAGACACGGTAGGTATCAAAAGACCAGTCCAGGCGGGCCAGGCCGCCGGACAGCGCCACCGTCCAGCCCTGCGAGGCAAGCGTATCTTCCAGGGCCTGCGCGGCTGATTGGCTGACATGGCGCGGGTAGTCGCTGACAAACAGGGCGCGGGCCGCGCGGTCCCGCCGCACAAAGCCTGCCCGGCCGATCAGGGCCTTGAGCCTGAGCGCGGCGCTGTCAAGCCCTGCCGGTTTTTTTATTGGTTTCAAAGGCGATGTCCAGCTTGTGCACCGAGGCGTAGCGGCCCTGGATGTCCAGCTGGTAGCGCAGGCTGACCGCGCCGTCGCCCTCGGGGTTGACGGAATAATCCACCTGGGTGGGATAGATGCCCATGCTTAAATCCCCGTAGGGGGTGTGGTAGCTGCCCTCAAAGCGGTGTCCCTGGCGGAAGACCAGGTCGCTGGCAAAGACGCCCTTGCGCGCCACGGTGACCATGCCGTCGCCCATGGTCATGGTGATGTCATGCTTTTCATTGGAATCGGCGCCCTGTTCGGTATAGCGCAGCTTCCATCCCTTGGAATCGCTGCAAATCGTGCCAAAGGTGGTCATGTGCATGGCCTCTTCATCCTGGTTGCGGTTGTAGGCCGTGCCGATGACTGTCAGCCGGACCGGTGTTTTCTTCATGTGCTGCACCTCCTGACAGGTTTGGACAAATCCCTACATTAATTATATCATACCCGGGGCATGAAAAAAAGATAGCCGCATGCCCGCGGGCAGGGGTGGTATACTGAAGACAGCATGATGCCCGTGAATCCGTCCGGACAGGAGGAGCTTATGGAAAAACGCCGCGCATTTGCCCTGCGCAGCATCGCGCTCAAGCTGGCGCTGCTATGCGGCTTGGCCTTGCCTTGGCTGGGCTTTTTGGGGCTGGAGGCAAGGCGGTGCCAGCCGCCCGTGGCGCAAACCGCCCCGGTGACAGCGCAGGAGGAATCCCTGCGCGCGGCCTTTGCGCAGGCAGCCTTCCGCGCGGAGTACGACAGCGCGGACACCGATGTCCTCAGGCGGTGGGCCGGCCCCATCCGGGTGTATGCCGAGGGCCATATGACGCCTGGGGACGCTCAGGCGCTGGATGATTTTATCATCCAGCTCAGCCGGCGGGTGCGCGGCCTGCCGCCGGTGTGGCGCGTATCCGGCGAGAAAGCGGCCAGCCTGGTCATCCGCTATGCCCCGCTGAAGGAGCTGCCTGCCCTGGATGACAGCTATGTACAGGGCAACTGGGGCTTTTTCACCTTCTGGTATGACGATGCCTGGCGGATTGATCAGGCGCAGGTGCTGATCGCCAGCGATGTGACCAATCAGCAGGAGCGCGACCACCTGCTCCTGGAGGAACTGTCCGGCGCGCTGGGCCTGGCCAACGACCTGGATGACCCGCCGGACAGCATCCTGTACCAGGGCTGGACCCTCACCCGGCAGCTGAGCGAACTGGACTGGCAGCTGCTGAACCTGCTGTATGACGCGCGCCTGCAGCCGGGCATGAGCCTGCGCCAGGCCAGGCGGGCGCTGGGGTGGCAATAGCGAAAGAATGCAGATATCATCTTTGCCGGAGAAAGCGGCAAACCGCGCCGGCCGCCGGGCTCAGCAAACGGCTGTATCACCTGTGAGGGCGGTTGTGCACATATATCAGGATGAAACTATCATTCAGGGAGGTTGACACGATGACGGAGGAGACCAAAGCCATCTGCGTGATCTCGTCAGGCATCAGCACCGCGTTCGGGCTCATGAAGTGACGCGACAGGAGGAAGCGCCGGTCATGTTTTCCCGTACGGTGGTATTTGCTCATCGTTTGCCTCTGCCCCTTCATCAGATCTTGTCCGTCTGATTTTATCTCATTGCACACCGATCTCAAACCATGGCCGGCCCGTGTCTCAAACCATGGCCGGCCCGGCAGTTGTCAAAACCGGCGGTTTCCGATAGAATCTACCAATATGCGACAGTTCATATATTTACAAAAGGCTCCCCAAGGCTTTACAGTAAACATGCGCAGGGCCCGGCGCTGAAAAAAGTTCAGGAGGATGATCCCATGACAGCTCTCTTCCGGAAAACCAGTCACCCCGCCCGCCGGATTACCATTTTGGGCCTGGGCGTCGGCCTGTATGTCGCCATGAGCCTGGCGCTGCAGGTTCCCTTTTTTGAAAACTACTATCTGTGCCTGGGCTATACCGTTCTGGTGGTCTTTTGCTGCTTCTTCGGCCCCGCTGCCGGCGCCATTGTGGGCGCCCTTGGTTGCGTCCTGCACTGCCTGGCCATCAACGGCATGCGGGGCATGCCGGGCTGGGCCCTGGGCAACCTTTTCACCGGCGTTGTGCTGGGTCTGCTGCTGCCCCGCACCCTGAAACAGCCCCTGACCGTCCCCAAAATCGCGGTGACCGCCCTGATCATGGTGGCAAGCATGGCCATTGCCATGTTTGGCATCAAGTCCTTCACCGAGGTGGTGCTCTACGGCCAGCCCCTGTGGGCCAGGATGGTAAAAAACTCCTATGCCTTCATTGCCAACAGCGTGGTGTTGCTGATGAGCATCCCCCTTGTCACAGCCCTCAGGGCCGCGGCGCCGGTTAAGGAGTGGTTCGCGCGCCGTTCCGGGGACCAATAAAAAGATGATTCAAGCAACCAGGAGGATTACCGATGAATGATTATCATTTTGGCAACCGGCTGCTCTGCCTGCGTGAAAAGCTGGGGCTTTCCCAGGGACAGCTGGGCAAGCTGATCGGAGTCAGCAACAAATCGATCTCCAAATGGGAAACCGGCGCCGCGAAGCCCGGGGTGGATACCCTGAGCAAGCTGGCCCTGGCCCTGCAGGTGTCCGTGGATGAATTGATGCAGCCCGCTGCCGCGGGCAGGCAGATCTCCCGGATCGTGATCACCGGCGGGCCCTGCGCCGGCAAAACCACCGCCATGAGCTGGATCCAAAACGCCTTCTCGGAAAAGGGCTACCAGGTGGTCTTCGTGCCGGAAACCGCCACAGAGCTGATCTCCGGCGGCGCTGCCCCCTGGCTGTGCACGGAAGGCAAGCATTTTCAAACCGGGCTCATCCGATTGCAGCTGGCCAAGGAAGAGGCATTTGCCTATATCGCCGGCAAGATGTCCGCCGGCAAAATCCTCCTGGTCATGGACCGGGGCGCCCTGGACAACAAGGCGTACATGAGCCCCCTGGATTTTCAATATGTGATGCAGACCCTGGGCACCAACGAGGTGGCGCTGCGGGATCATTATGACGCGGTGTTCCACCTGGTGACCGCCGCCAGGGGCGCGGAGGAGTTTTATACCCTGGCGAACAACCAGGCCCGGACAGAAACGCCCGAGCAGGCAACGGCCCTGGACGACAAGCTCATCGCTGCCTGGACAGGACATCCGCACCTGCGCATCATCGACAACAGCACGGATTTCAATAAAAAGATGCTGCGCCTGATCGCGGAGATCTCCTCCTTTCTGGGCGAGCCCGAGCCAATGGAGGTGGAGCGCAAGTTCCTGATTCAGAAGCCCAACCTGCGCAAGCTTGAGCAGCTGCCCGCCTGCACCAGGGTGAATATTGTGCAGACTTACCTGAAAAGCGCCGCGGATGAGGAGGTTCGCGTCCGCCAGCGGGGCAGCGACCGGCATTTTATCTATTTCAAAACCATCAAGCGGGCGGTTTCACGCGGGAAACGGGTGGAAGTGGAAACCCGCCTGAACCAGGAAGAATACCTGCAGCACCTGATGCAGGCCGACCCGCAATACCGGCAGATTCAAAAAACCCGCTACTGCCTCAGCAGAAACGGCACCTATTATGAGATTGATATTTATCCCCAGCTCGATGACCGGGCCATCCTGGAGGTCGAGCTGCGGGATGAGCATCAGCCGGTCTCCATCCCCAAGATGTTCAAGGTGATCCGGGAGGTCACGGGAGAAGAGGCCTATCTCAACCGCAGCATCGCCAAACACGGCTTTCCGGAGGTTGAAGGGAAGTAATTCGGGAATTCCCCTGGCCCAGGCGTTCAATCGTTTCGGTTTGTGTTTGATACCGGTGCGAAGCTCTGCGCCGGTATCAAACTGTTGAGGTAAAACGCATATCAAACTGTTGAGGTAAAATGCAGCCAGTTTACCTTGTGAAGCCTGGTGTGCTATACTGCAGGGTATAGAATTGTATTTTTGGAGGGGTCATGGCGCTGATCGACCTGATTTCCGCGAAGAAATTTTCCCGGGAGCTGACCGCGGCGCAGCTGCGGGAGTTCGCCGCGGCTGCGGCGGACCCGGCTACGCCGGATTACCAGCTGGCGGCCATGCTGATGGCGATCCGCCTCAACGGCATGACCGAGCGCGAGACGGCGGAGCTGGCCCTGGCCATGGCGCAGACCGGCGACATGCTTTTCTCCGAGGTGGACGGCGTGCCGGTGGACAAGCATTCCACCGGCGGCGTGGGCGACACCACCACCCTGGTGCTGGTGCCGCTGGTGGCGGCCTGCGGGGGCAAGGTGGTCAAGATGTCCGGGCGCGGGCTGGGGCATACCGGCGGCACCATCGACAAGCTGGAGAGCATCCCGGGCTTCCGCACCGAGCTGCCCGAAACGGACTTCCTGCGCATCGTGCGGGAGGTGGGCTGCAGCGTGGTAGGGCAGACCGGGGAATTGGCCCCGGCGGACAAGCGGCTCTACAGCCTGCGGGACGTCACCAGCACTGTGGATTCCATCGCGCTGATCGCCTCCTCCATCATGTCCAAAAAGCTGGCCGGCGGCGCCCGGGGCATCGTGCTGGATGTCAAGCTGGGCTCAGGCGCCCTGATGAAGACGATGGAGGACACGCTGGCCCTGGCCCGGCTGATGTGCGCCATCGGACGCCACAATGGCCGGCAGATGGCTGCGCTGATCACCGGCATGGATGAGCCGCTGGGCAGCCAGGTGGGCAATGCCCTGGAGGTGGAGGAAGCCATCCGCGTCCTGTCCGGCCAGGTGACCGGCCCGCTTCTGACCGTGTCCCTGGCGCTGGGTGCGCAGATGCTGGTGCTGGGCGGGAATGTGCCGGATGAGCAGGCCGCGCGGACAATGCTGGAAGCCGCCCTGCGGGAAGGGCGCGGGCTGGACAGGTTCAGGCGGATGATCGCCGCCCAGGGCGGGGATGCCCGGGTGTGCGACAATCCCGGGCTGCTGCCGCAGGCCGCTGTCAAAACGTCGCTTCTCGCGCGCGGGGACGCTTATCTGGCTGGCATCAATACCGAGAGCGCCGGACTGGCCGCCCAGGCGCTGGGCGCGGGGCGGATGAGAAAAGAGGACGCGATCGATCCCTCGGCCGGGTATATTCTCAGGAAGCGCGTCGGTGATTATGTGCGCGAAGGCGAGGTGATCGCCGTGCTGCATCACAGCGCGGCGGCCCCTGTTCAAAAGGCGGCGGACATGCTGCGGGGCGCCCTTGCCTTCAGCGCGCAGAAACCCTCAAAACAAGCGCTTATCCGCGCGCGGATCGCGCCGGACGGAAAGGAAACATATGAAAACGACCTTTAAACGCCTCCTGACCCTTGCCCTGGCCCTGCTGCTTGCCTTGAGTCTCCCGTCAGCCATGGCGGAAAGCGCCCCCGTGGACGCGCCGGAAGCGCCCGAGGCTGAGGAAACCGCGCCTGAAAATTTCTTCACTACCCTGGAATTGACCTACCTGGACGGTACGCCTTTTGACAGCTCGGTCTTTGCGGGCAAGCCTGTCTTTTTGAACATCTGGGCCACCTGGTGCGGCCCTTGCGTCAACGAGATGCCCCACCTGGATGAGCTGGCGCGCGAATACGCGGACAGGATCACCATCGTGGGCCTGCACGCCGAGGGACTGACGGTGTCGGAGCAGGGAGAGATCGTCCCCAACGAGGAGAGGACCCAGGCCGCCCTGGCGCTGCAGGCTGACAAAGGGCTGACCTTCCCGCTGCTCAATCCGGACTTCACCATGTTTGTGCTGATGAATGACCCGCAGTACGGCCTCAGCGTCAGCGTGCTGCCCACCACCTGGCTGATTGACGGCGAGGGCTTTATCCGCGCCATCCTCCCCTCGTCCAATGACAAGGCCGGCTGGGCCAGGGTGATTGAGGAATTCTTAAGCGACCTCGAGAAGGAGGCAAATGACAAAAACGAGGGCTGAAACTGACAGTACCAAGCACAGGCTTGCCTGGGCGCTCATCATGCTGGGCGCCCTGCTGATGGCGCTGGGCGCCTGGCGCGGCGAGGTGGCTGTTGTGCTGCAAAAGGCCATCCGCATTTGCCTGGAGTGTATCGGCATTGGCTAAGCGGCAAAAGACGGAGCGCGTGCGCTTCCGCAGGGCCGTCCAGTTGTTTTTCGCGGCGGCCACCAACTCCTATGTGACTGGCTTCGCGGCGGGCAGGATCTATCAGGGCAAGCTCAAGCAGCTGTGCCACCCGGGCCTGAACTGCTACTCCTGCCCGGGCGCCCTGCTGTCCTGCCCCATTGGCGCGCTGCAGGCGGTGATCGGCAGCCGCGGCTTCAGCCTGTCGCTGTATGTGTTTGGCTTCCTGCTTTCTGTGGGCGCTTTGCTGGGGCGCATGGTCTGCGGCTTCCTGTGCCCCTTCGGGCTGATCCAGGAGCTGATCCATAAGATCCCCTTCCCCAAAAGGATCAGGGAGTTCAAGCTGGACAAGCCGTTGCGCTATGTGAAGTACGCCGTGCTGCTGGTGATGGTCATCCTGCTGCCCATGCTGCTCAACAACGCCGCAGGCGAAGCGCCGCCCACCTATTGCAAGTATGTCTGCCCTGCGGGCATCCTGGAAGGCGGCATTCCGCTGGTGTACTTCAGCCCGCCCGGCGCGGACGCGCCGCAGGCCTCCGCCTCCCTGCCCGGCCTGCCGCCGGTCAAGATCATCCGGAAGGAGGGGCCGCGCTTTGTCACCGGGGCGCTGTTCGCCCTGAAAATGAGCATCCTGGCGCTCACCCTGCTGGCCTGCCTGGTCATCTACAGGCCATTTTGCAGGTATATCTGTCCCTTGGGCGCAGCCTATGGCCTGCTCAACCCGGTCAGCCTCTACCGCCTGCGGCTCAACGACGCGCGGTGCATCAGCTGTGGCGCCTGCAGGCGCGCCTGCCGGATGTGCCTGGATCCGGTACAACAGCTCAACCATGCCGAATGCGTGCGCTGCGGCGATTGTGTCAACGCCTGCCCGACGGACGCGCTGTCCCTGGGCTTTGGGGTCAAGCGGGAGGACAAGCTCCCGGTCCCCGGAAAGGAAATCCAATGAGAAGGAATCTGTTGATCCTATTGGTCTGCCTGTTCCTGCTGCCCCTTGCAGGTTTTTCGCAGGAGCCCGCGGAGCCCATCCGCCTGGCGGAGGTGGAGCAGTTCAACCAGTCCCTGCTGGAGATGGCCATGGCGGAGCAGCTTTCCGGCTTCAGCGAGGACGGCGGCTATCTGGTGCGGGGCAACGGCTATGAGCTGCTGCTGGCCGGCGAGGATGTCAGCGCGGATTCCCTGGTGCTCTCCGCCGCGCTGACCGGCCTGCCTGACAGCCATGAGCAGACGCAGGCGGCGCTGGCGCCCGTCAGCCCCCGCGGCGTGCTGCCAGGCATGGTGGTGGAGGATTTGCTGGCGCTGTATCCCAATGACAACCCCTCCCTGGCGGGCACGACCGACCGCGCGGTGCTCTACATCGCCGGGGAACTGCCCGCGGCGGTCAGCGTGGGCTTCCTGCTGCGCGACGGGCGCAGCCCGCAGTCCATTGAGCAGCTGGTCTACTACCAGGCCGGGGATGGCGTGATGCGGACCGGGCTGCAATACACCCTGGACATGGGCATCGTGACAGCCATCCGCAGCTTTACCTCGCGCGAGGCGCTCAGCCAGCAGCAGGCGGCTGAGGAGCTGGCCAACCTGCGCAGCCTGCAGGAGCAAAACCGGTATGTTGCCCTGGGCGACCGGGACGGCACCCGCTTCGCCCGGGAGGACCTGGAGCTGGCCGGGCTGGACTTCCTGGACGCGCAGCTTGGCGCCCTGGACAGCGTGCTGGGCGAGGCCGCCAACCAGGAGAGCGTGGACAATTCCGACGGCAGCACGCTGATCATCAGCCAGTGGCCCGGTTTTGAGAGCGTGTTCGTCCGCCGGGAGGGCGCGCCTGACCATGCACAGCGACTGACGGTCAACGGCGGCGCCTTTGAAGGCCCGCGGGGCCTGCGCCTGGGAGATACCCTGGCCCAGGCTGTCTCGCGCTTTGAGCATACCGGCGGGGCGGACGCTGACGGCGGCGCGCTGTATGGCGAAGCCGACAAGCAGATCCCGCCCTACGGCCTGATGGTGGTTAACCCCGAGAGCACGCTGTTGTATTACGCGATAGATACGCAGGCCGGCAAGGCCGCGCTGATCCTGGAGTTTGTGGATGACCTGCTGGTGAACATGACCCTGACCTACCTGTAAGGCGATCCGCCCGGCGGCGCGCCTGCCCGGCGATGGAGGGAGTTTCCGTGAAGATTGACCTGAGCTGCCCGGTTGAGCTGTGGCATTTCAAGCTGCCCACCGAGGCCTACCCGGTGGTCAGCCTGAACCTGTTCAACCTGTCCGACAAGGCCGTTGTCTCCCTGCAGGCGGCCTTTTTGAGCTTTGACGCAGACGGCTCCCAGTACGCGCGCCAGGTGGAGCGTGTGCAGGGGCTGGACGGCCAGCCCCGCAGCGCCTTTGAGGTGCTCATCGCTTCGGAGGACGGGCACCTGGCCGAGCGCATGGACTTTATCATCGAGAAGGTCTGGTTTGAGGACGGCACCGTCTGGCGGCGCGGCGCCGGGGAGATGAGCGAGTACCGCCCCAACCGCATGGAGGCTTCCCGGCAGCTGGACCTGCTGCGCCAGATGGTGGGCGATGACGCCCTGGGTTATCCCTCCGACCAGGGCGCGGTCTGGCTGTGCCTGTGCGGGCGGCCCAACCCGGCCAGCGCCGTGCAGTGCCAGCGCTGCCAGCGTGACAAGCATGAGCAGTTTACCAAGTACAACAAGGCTGCCATCGAAACGCTCATCTACCGCCGCGACAGCGAGCTGGAGGAGCTGGCCCGCAAGGCGCGCCTGGAGGCCGGGCGCATGCAGGAGGAGCGCGAGCAAAAGGAGCTCAGGCGCCGCAAGCGCATCAGGCGCAGCCTGACAGCCGTTCTCACGCTGGCGCTGCTGGCTGCTGGCGGCTGGGCAGGCCTTACCTACGGCATCCCGGCGCTGCATTACTATCAGGCCGGCAAGCTGCTGTCTTCCGGACAGTATGACGAGGCCAAGATCAGGTTCCTGGCGCTGGAGGACTACCGCGACAGCGCGGACCTGGCCCAGGAGGCCGATTACCGCAAGGCCGGGCGCTTTATGCAGGTGGGCAACGCGACCGCCATCAAAAGCGCCGAGGCGCTGTACACCGCGCTCGGAGACTACAAGGATGCCGCCAGCCTGTACCAGGACGCGCACTACCGCCGCGCCGCGCTGTCAGCGCAGGCGGGGGACTATGCCGCGGCCATCGGGATGTATGACAGCCTGGGCGCCTACCTTGACAGCGCTAAGCGCAGCCAGGCTACGCAATATGACTGGGCAAAAAAACTGATGGATGAACTGTCCTACGACAGCGCGCGGGAAAAGTTGCTGGCCCTGGGCGACTACCGTGACGCGGCCGCGCTGGCGGACGACTGCCTCTTCCTTCCCGCCCTGGCCCATCTGGACAACAAGGAATTCCAGCAGGCCGAGGCGCTGCTGGTCCGGCTTGCCGGCAACCAGGCCGCCAACCTCAAGCTGCAGGAGACCTACTATCTCTGGGGGCAGATGCTGCTTACCGGGCGGCAGTTTGAGGATGCCGCCGCGCGCTTTTTGCAGGCCGGGGACTACCTGGATGCCTTCCGGCGGGCTTCCGAATGCCTGTATGAGCCGGCGCTGGAGCTGTATGCCCAGGGCGATTACGCCAAGGCCAAGTCCTATTTTGAGCAGATCCTGGCCTATCGTGACAGCGCGGTGCTCTCCCAGCGCGCCTCCCTGGAGATGGGCAAGGCCGCCCTGGAGGCCGGCGAGTATGAGCAGGCGCGCGCGCACCTGATGGCCGCGCCGGACATCCAGGAGGCGGTCGACAGCCTGCGCGTGGCCAACTACCACCTGGGCGAGGACGCTTTCAGCCGCGGCGCGCTGCAGACCGCCGCGGAGCTGTATACCCTGGCCGGGGACTATGAGGATGCCAAAACCAAGGCTGGCAGATCCTGGTTTGATGCCGGCATCCAGTTGGCGAACGCCAGGGACTATGCTGGCGCGATGGCCCTGTTTAAGAAGATTCCGGATTATCCGGGCGCCGCGGATGAATTGCGCCAGGCTGAGTACAGCCAGGCCATCGCGCTGCTGGACCAGGGCTTCAACGAGCAGGCCATCGCAGCGTTTGAAGCCCTCGCGGGCTATGGCCAAAGCGCGGACTACCTCAACAAGGCCACCTACCAGCTGGGCGCGGCCCATCTGGAAAAACAGGAGTATGAGCAGGCAGCCGCCCTGTTCCTGGGCCTGGGCGTTTACATGGATGCGCCCGAGCATTACCGGGAGGCCCAGCATGCCCTGGCGCTGGCCGCCCTCAACGAGGGGGACATCCCCCAGGCCATCGTGCTGCTGGAGCCCATACGGGATTATAAGAACGCCGGGGAGCTGTATGACGCCTCGGTATACCAGCAGGCCGCGGCCGAGGAGACCGCGGGCAACCTGGGCGAAGCCGCGCGCCTGTACGGGAAGATCCCCCTGTACAAGGATGCCGCGCAAAAAAGCGGGGACAATTATACCACCTACTTTGAAACCGCCTACCAGGCTGCCAAAGAGGGCATGAACAAAAAGGATTACAAGGCGGTGATCGACGCGCTGGAGGGCCTGGACCGCAGCAACACGGGGGAGGCTTACCAGGATATTCCGCAGATGTACCAGGAGGCTGTCTACCGCTACGCCGATGAGCTCTACAGCAACAAAAAGCCTTATGAGGCGCTTGCCTATTACCGTAAAATCCCGGACTACAAGGATGTCTCCACGAGCAAAATCACGCGCACGCCCTACCAGATCATCGGCCGCTGGCGCAGCCAGAAGGGCGCGGAGTTTGTCTTCCGGGATGACGGCAGCTGCCTGATCGAGGGCAAGGAAATGTATTATTACGCCCGGCAGTACCTGCTGCAGGTGGGCAGCAGGCCGGACGAGCTGAACATCGACTACAACATCGTGTACCTGCGCGCGCGGGCCCTCTCCCTGCGCCACATGGGCACCAAGACCCTGTATAAATGTGAGCGGCTTGAATAGTCCCTGCCGCCGGTCGCCGGCATGCAGCGGCTGATCGCTTTCTGGCGCCGCCGCAGCGCGCTGGACGCGCGCGGACGCATCCCCGCGCTGGATGGCCTGCGCGCCTTTTTCGTGTTCTCGGTGGTGGCCTACCATTTCTGGCAGCAGTCCTGGCTGGCGCCCGCCTTTACGTTTCTGGGCAGGCTCATCAGCCTGGATCCCTGGCTGCGCACCGGCTACCTGTGGGTGGACGGCCTGCTGCTGTCCGGTTTTTTGCTGTACCTGCCTACGGCGCGCGCCATGGAGGCCGGGCGGCAGGTGACGGGCTACGCGGGCTTTTACACCCGGCGTTTCTTTCGCATCGTGCCCACCTATGTGCTGCACCTGCTGGTCATCTTCCTGGTGGTGGCGCTGCCGGAAAAGCGCTATGCCACCTGGTGGGAGGCACTGCGCGACTGGCTGGCGCACCTGAGCTTTACCCATCCCTGGTTTGCCTTCAGCTCGCTGTACACCCCGCTCAACGGCGCCCTGTGGACGCTGGGGGTGGAGGTGCAGTTTTACCTCCTGTTCCCGCTGGTGGCGCGCGCTTTCCGGCGCATGCCGCTGATGACCTACCTGGGCCTGGGCGCGGCGGCCTTCCTGTTTCGCCATTACGCGCTGCATTTCGGGGACACCCGCATGCTGCTCAACCAGCTTCCCGCCTTTCTGGACGTATACCTCAACGGCTTTGTGGCCGCCATGGTGTACGCGCGCCTGGAGCGCCGCGGCCATGATGACGGCTTGCAGCGCGTTTTCATGACAGGGGTGCTGCTGGCCGGGGCCATCGGCCTGTCTATGCTGGTAGGCAGGCAGGCCGGGATGCATACAATGGAGGAGCTGCACCGGGGACAGCTGGGCATGCGCTATATGCAGTCCTTGTTTACGGCGCTGGTGCTGCTGGGCGCCTGCCTGGGCCTGGGCGGCGTGCGGATTTTGCTGGGCAACCGCCTGACATTCTGGCTGGCCGCCATCAGCTACCAGGTGTATATGTGGCATCAAATGATCGCCCTGCAGATGAAAAAATGCGGTTTTCCGCCCAGCGTGAACGCGGAGCCGCACATGGCGGGCGAGCGCGCCTGGCAGCTTGGCTATACCCTGACGGCCCTGGCGCTGACCCTGCTGATCGCCACAGCGGTGACCTATCTGATCGAGCGCCCGCTGTCCGAGCGCGCGCGCAAAAAGACATGAGCGGTTGCTGCGGCGGAGCGTGCCCGGGAGAGGCCGCGGGGATGAGCCGGCCGGTCGGCGTGTATGTTCACCTGCCCTTTTGCGCGTCCAAGTGCGCCTATTGTGACTTTCCCTCCTACGCCGGGCAGGAGCGCCTCAGGGAGGCTTACACGCAGGCCCTGTGCGCGGAGATCGCGGAGCGCGCGGCCCGGACCGGCTCCCTGAGGGTGAACACTGTCTTTCTGGGCGGCGGCACGCCCTCCCTGATGGCGCCCGGGCAGCTGGCGCGGATCCTGGAGACCCTGCGCGCGCATTATGAGGTGCTCCCGGACGCTGAGATCACCTGCGAGGCCAACCCGGGCACGCTGGAGCGCGCGCTGCTGGACACCCTGGCGGCGCAGGGCGTCAACCGCCTGTCCCTTGGCGCGCAAAGCGCGCATGAGGACGAACTCAGGCTGCTGGGGCGCATCCATACCTGGGAGCAGGTGGCGCAGTCCGTCAGCCTGGCGCGGGCCGCCGGGTTTGACAACATCAATCTGGACCTGATGAGCGCCCTGCCCGGGCAGGACTGGCCCGGGCTCAGGGCCAGTCTGCAGGCCGCCCTGTCCCTGAAGCCCGCCCACCTGTCCTGCTACAGCCTGATCCTGGAGGAGGGCACCCCCCTGTATGAGCGCCACGCGCGCGGCCTGCTGCGCCTGCCCGATGAGGATACCGAGCGGCAGCTGTACTGGAACACGGTGCTGCTGCTGGAGGCAGCCGGATATCCGCGGTATGAGATCAGCAACCACTGCCGCCCGGGCCATGAGTGCCGGCACAACCTCAACTGCTGGAATTACCATGACTATCTGGGTTTCGGGCTGTCCGCGGCCGGGCTGCTGCGCGGGCGCCGGCGCAAAAACCCGGCGGGCCTGCGCGCCTACCTGGACCGGGAGCCGCCTTTTGAGGAGGCGCTCAGCGCCGCGGATGAGCGCTTTGAGATGCTGATGCTGGCGCTGCGCACCTGCCGCGGGCTGGACGAGGCCGCTTTCGCTTCGCGCTTCGGCCTAAGCCTGCAGGAAGCCTGGCCGCAGGCGCTGCCAAAGCACCTGGACGGCGGCCTGCTGAAGCGGGAGGGCGGCTTTTTGCGGCTGACGGACAGGGGATTTGACCTGATGGACCGCGCGCTGGTGGATTTTCTGCCTGATTAATGGGGATGTTTTGGCAAAAAGCAAGATTTTTGTCCGCTGATACGTTATACTATTGCCAAGCGATAAGGAGGTAAGACCCATGAAACGAGTGCTGCTAATGATCCTGGTGGCGGCGCTGCTGCTGTCTTTGACAGGCGGCGCGCTGGCCGCGGGCAGTTACGCGCTGGTGAGCAACACCAGCCGCCTCAACATCCGTTCCGGCCCGGGGATGGAATTTCCCATCATTGGCAGCGTATCGCGGGGCGAGTGGGTGGAGATCCATAACAACGCCGGCTCCTGGATTCAGGGCAGGGTGATGCCCACGGGCGCCTCGGGGTGGTTTTCAGCCAGCTTTCTGAAAACCGCGGAGACCGGCAGCGGCAGCCCGGGCAGCATCGCGGTGGTCAACAACCCCAACCCCTCCTCATTTTTGAACCTGCGCCAGTCGCCCTCCTATTCCGCGCCGGTGCTGGCGATCTTTTACAATGGCGCCACCTGTACCATCCTGGGAGAGACCGGCGGCTGGTACCATGTGGAGATTTCCGGCATGTTCGGCTACTTCCGATCTGAGTTCCTGAAAGTGTCCGGCGGGATGAGCAGTGTGGGCACCGCCACCATCTACAGCAAGAACGGCGGCAGCGTCAACCTGCGCAGCGCGCCCAGCTACGCCTCAAGCGTCATCGGCCAGGGCGCGCCGGGAACCGTGGTCACGGTCTACCTCAAGGGCGGCAAGTTCTGGTATATCAGCATGGCGGGCAGCTATGGCTTTATGGACGCTTCCTTCCTGGGCGGCAGCTCAGGCGGTTCAAGCGGGAGCAACCCCGTGCCCAACCCGCCGGTGGTCATTCCGGAGACCACCAACGCGATCGTCACCAACACCGGCGCCGGGCTCAACCTGCGCGCGCAGCCCACCACCTCCAGCCAGGTGCTGGGCACCTACCCGGGCAACACCGCCATCCAGGTGCAAAGCCAGGGCACGGTGTGGAGCCGCGTGCGCGTGCCGCTGTCGGGCAAGACCGGCTACATGATGACCCGCTACCTCACCCTGTACGGCCTGCCGGTCACGCCGACCAAGACCGTGACCCATCCGGACCATACCTATGTGAACCTGCGCACCCGGCCCAGCGCCGCCGGCAGCATCACCCTGCGCGTGCCCCATGGCAGCACGGTCACCATCCTGACAGCCGGCGGCGAGTGGGCCCAGGTCAAGTACCGCGACACCACCGGCTACATGATGACCTACTTCCTCAAGTGATCGCGTCGCGGCGCGCCGGCGCCCCGCTGCTGAGGGCAGTTTGCGCAAACCCATGCCCGACAACCTGCCCGGCGGCCCCGGCTGCCGGGCAGATGCTGTCAAAACAATCAACACACAAGGAGAACCCAATGATCAAGCATCCTACCTGCGCGCGTGTCCTTCGGATCATCCTGATCGCGCTGTTTATTTCAGCCATCATGGTACTGGCGCCCTCCTTTGCCATCCACTCCTACGCGCAGGTCATCCCCCTGCCCATTGATGAATCCGGCGGCGTTCCGCCTTACAAGTGGGGTTTCCAGGGCGACAGCGGCTATGAGGATCCCTCGGTGTCGGTTGCCATAGAGCATGGGCGCTTTGAGGGAACCAACTGGACGGCGGTGCGCATTTCCATTCAGGATCCCAGCCAGCTGCGCACGCTCAAGGCGGGGCGCTACGGCTCCACCCAGCAGCTTACAGGCGCGGTCATGGCCAAGCGCGTCCAGGCGGTGCTGGCCATCGGCGGGGATTTTTTCGCCTTCAACAACTTCGGCTACATCGTTCGCCAGGGCAAGTTCTACCGCAACCGCCCCACCGGCGAGCATGATGTGCTGGTGATTGACCGGCAGGGTGATTTTCACCTGCTGCTGCGCCCGGACAAGAAGGCCATCGCGGCGTATGAGGCCGAGCACAAGGAGGAGATCGTCAACGCCTTCACCTTTGGCCCGGCGATGATAATGGACGGCGAGATCATCCAGGACCGCACCCGGGCCAAGACGGACGGCGTGCTGGCGCAGCGCATCGCCTTTTGCCAGACCGGGCCGCTTTCCTATCTGGTGGTCTACTGCGAGGGCCCCAATGACAAGAACTCCATCGGCATGGGCATTGACCAGTTCACCCGCCTGGTGGCGTCCTTCCCGGGGGTTCAGTCCGCCTACAACCTGGATGGCGGCTCCAGCGCCACCATTGTGTTCAAAAATGTGAAGATCAACGGCCCCCGCAGCCAGCGCAGCCGCGCCATCGGGGACATCATCTATTTCGCCAGCGCCTGGGAGGGGGGAAAACCATGACGGACGCCCCCCTGTTCACCCTGGCCGGCCTGCCGGTCACGGCTTACGCGCTGGGGCTGGCGCTGAGCCTGGCGTTTTCATCCGCGCTGGCCGCGCGCGGGCTGCGCAAAAAGGGCTACGCGCCGCGCGTGGTTGAAACCTTTTTGCTCATGGCCATTCCCCTGGGGCTGCTCCTGTCCCGGCTGGCCTATGTGCTCATCCGGCTCAACTTCTTTCTGGACTGGGGGGAGGGCCTGGCCCTGCGCTTCTGGCAGGGCGGCTATTCGTTCTGGGGCGCCCTGGCGGGCTTTTTGCTGTCCGTTTATCTGGCCGCGCGGGTCAACGGCGTCAATGCCGCGAAGCTGGCGGACGCGCTGGCGCCCTACGGCCTGCTGATGCTGGCCCTGGGCCGCTGGTGCGAGGGCCTGGCCGGCCAGGGCTTTGGCCAGCTGGCGCCGGAAGGCCTGGCCTTTTTCCCGCTGGCGGTGGTCAACGAGTATGAGGAGTGGCGCTTTGCCATCTTCCTGCTGGAAGGCGCGGCGGCGCTGGTCTTTATGCTGATGGTCGTCCGCAGGCGCGGCGCGCCGGGCGAGCGGCTGCGCCTGGCTGTGATCCTGGTGTGCGCCGGTCAGATCCTGTTTGAGTCGCTGCGCGCGGACGAGGTGCTCTCCTGGGGCTTTGTGAAAGCGTCCCAGCTGCTGGGCGCGGCCGGGCTGATGATGGTGATGGCGGACGGGCTGTTCATCCGCCGGCGCAACGCCTGGCGCGCGCCCGCGCACCTGGCCCTGGCCGCCTACTTCCTGATCATCTTCGTGATCGTGGGCCTGGAGTTCGCGATCGACAAGACCACCATCAACATCAACCTGATCTACCTGACCATGGCCGCCTGCTGCCTGGGCCTGGCCGCCCTGGCGCTGCGCGCGTCCACTGACCGCATCCATCCCGCGACAAAGGAGGAAACACCATGAAAAAATTGTTCGCGGCCGCGCTGGCCGTATTGTTTCTGTTGCCTGTTGTGACTCCCGCGCAGGAGGCCTGGCAGCGCCCCTGGAACAAGGACCAGGGCGCATCCTATGTGGCTTTCGGGCGCTATCCCCACCTGGCGGATGGCACCGAGGCGCCCATTGTCTGGCGGGTGCTGGAGACCGTGGACGGCGTGGTCTACCTGATGAGCGAATACATCCTGGATGTCAGCAAGCTGCACCACGACGCCGAGCGTTACCCGGGCTGGGACAAGGCCGACCTGAACGCCTGGCTGCAGACGGATTTTGTGGAGAAGGCCTTTGATGAGGGCGAGGCCGCGGCGCTGACTGAAACGGCGGAGGGCATCGTCAGCCTGCCCAGCTCGGACGACCTGAAAAACAAGGCCTTCGGCCTGGGCACCGACCTGACCCGCCGCACCATCGGCACTCCCTGGGCGGACGCGCAGGGCCTGTTCTTCTACCGCCATAAAAAGCACAGCCCCTACTGGACGCGCACGCCGTCGGACCGCCCGCACGCCCACCGCACCATCAAGCTGGAAGGCAACCTGGGCTACCTGGGCGTGACCAATTCCGATATGGGCATCCGCCCGGTCATCTGGCTGCAGGCGGACATGGTGGAGGTATCGGGCGGCAGCGGCACGCTGGCGGATCCCTATGTGCTGGTTGTCAGGCCTGAATAATACTGATCCCAATTTAATACGATTTGCGCTCACACCCGACTACACATTAAAAGGAGGCACCCATGAAGCGCGCATTGATTGTCACTTTGGCCCTGTTGCTGCTCGCGGCATCTTTTCCTGCCGACGGAGAACAAGCGGAGGCGCTGCTGACAAGCGGGGATTATGAGTATCGCGTCCTGGAGGACGGCACAGCGGAAATTATGCGGTACAGAGGGTCAGCAAAGTTTTTGGAGATTCCAGGTAAACTGAATGGTTTGGCGGTCACCCGCATAGGGGACAGGGCGTTTTCTGATTGCGAAAATCTAACTGGCATCACGATCCCGGACAACGTTAACGACATAGGGGAAAATCCTTTTAGTTATTGTGTGAATTTGAATCAGGTTATAGTAAATCCTGATCATCCTGCCCTTGCCACCATGGATGGTGTACTGTTCAACAAGGCGGACAAACGCCTGATATGGTATCCCATGCCCCGAGAGGATACGGTATATGAGATTCCTCAAGGTATCCAAAGCATTGGAGCCGAGGCGTTTTCTAGGTGCGAAAATCTAGCTGGCATCAGCATCCCGGACAGCGTCACCAGCATTGGGGACGGGGCGTTTGTTTTGTGCAGCAGCCTCAAGGAAATCACCATCCCGGACAGCGTCACCAACCTTGGGTATAATCCTTTTGCAGATTGTAAAAATCTAAACCGGGTTACGGTGCATCCAGATCATCCTGTCCTTGCCACCATTGATGGTGTACTGTTCAACAAGGCGGACAAACGCCTGATATGGTATCCCATGCCCCGAAAAGATACAGTATATGAGATTCCTCAAGGTATCCAAAGCATTGGGGACGGGGCGTTTAATAGTTGCAGTAGCCTCAAGGAAATCACCATCCCTGACAGTGTTACCAGCATTGGGGACGGGGCGTTTGAGGGGTGCAGAAACCTCAAGAAAATCACCATCCCGGACAGCGTCACCAGCATTGGAGACGGGGTGTTTTATGGGTGCGAAGATCTAACAAGCATCAGCATCCCGGACAGCGTCACCAGCATTGGGGACTGGCCGTTTGATGGGTGCAGTAGCTTGCAAAAAGTAATCGTAGCCCCGGACAGCTATGCCCAGCAATATTGCGAAGACAATGGCCTGCTCTTTGTTTTTCAGGAAAACACGGATTGGTTGAATCAATAAGTTGGCTGTTATGACATCATTGTATTAATAACAAAGACCATTAGGAGGGTATCCTTATGAAGCGCGCAATGATTATCATTTTGGTCCTGTTGCTGCTCGCGTCCTTTTTTCCCGCCGCCGGAGAACAGGAGGAGGAAATGCTGGTATGCGAGGGCTATGAGTACTGTATCCTGGAGGACGGGACAGCGGAAATTATGCGGTACCAGGAGCCGGCAGAGTTTTTGGAAATCCCGGACAAGCTGGATGGCCTGGCGGTCACCCGCATTAGGGACGGAGCATTTACCGGGTGTGAAAACCTGAAGGGCATTGCCATTCCGGACAGTGTGACCAGCGTCGGATACAATCCTTTTGATTTATGCACAAGTTTAAGCCAGGTCACAGTGCATCCGGATCATCCCGCCCTTGCCATCATTGATGGCGTGTTGTTCAGCAAAGAGGACGAACGCCTTGTGTGGTATCCCATGACGAAAGAGGATACGGCATATGAGATTCCCCGGGGTACCCTGATGATTGGAGGCGGGGCGTTTAGCGGGTGCGAGAACCTGCGCAGCGTCACCATCCCCGACAGCGTCATCAGCATTGGACTGTTTGCGTTTGTGATGTGTAATCACCTCAGCGGCATCACCCTTCCCGACAGCGTCACAAGCATTGACAGTTACGCGTTTTCCTGGTGTGAGAACCTGAGCAGCATCACGATCCCGGACAGCGTTGCGAGTATTGGGGCAGATGTGTTTTATGGATGCAAAAACTTGAAAGAAGTGATCGTAACCCCGGACAGCTATGCCCATATATACTGCGAAGAGCATGGCCTGCCCTTTGTTTATCAGGAAAACGCGGACTGATCAATATTCCTGCCTTAACCCAAAGGCTTGAGCTGCCTTTCGCCTGGGCTGACACGGCAGAATGATAAAACCCCGCAAAATGCGGGGCTTTGTTTAATAAACGACTGTTAAAGTTTTTAGGGGTCCGGGGCATTTTTTCAAAAATGCCCCGGCGTTCTCTGTTCTTTTCCGTTCTCCGTTTTTTCCGTTACTTTCCGGCGGCCAGCGCTACCATCTGCTCGGCGACCTGCTTCCAGCTGTGAATGCCGTCCTGGGCGACGAGGCCGTCGCCGAAGGGCTTGTTCTCGTTGCCGCGGTAGTAGTTGCAGTCAGCGCGCAGGGCGATGATGGCCAGGGGGCCGGGGGCGGCCACGGGCTGACCCAGGGGCTGGGAGGCGGTGGCGAGGGCGGTGACGCTGTCCAGGCTGTGGTACAGCTGCCAGGAAAGGTTCTTAAGCCATGTGGGGTTTGAGAGCTTGTCGACCTTTAGGGTCAGGGTGCCGCCAGCCACAGTGATGTTGACCCAGCCGATGAGGTAGTCCTCCTCGGCGACCAGGGGGAAGTGGTAGGCGCCGTCCACAGCCGGATCCAGCACAATGAGGCGCTGGGTCATGCCGGTGAGGTTGGGGCTCAACTGGCCGGCCATGGGGCCGTAGGGCTGGGCAACGGTATCATACCGGAAGGCTTTGCTTTGCAGATAGGAGCTGGTGCGGGCCACCTGTCCGCAGACGGTGCAGTGGGTGACCTGCTCGCCCAGGCGGTAGGTGGTGGCTTGGCGGACGACTACCCAGATATCGTCGCTTGTATGGCCGGTTGCTTTCAGGGCGCGGTTTTGCACGAGGCCGCAGAGGGTACAGTTGCGGGTTTCGTTCCCCTTGGCGGTACAGGTGGGCGCAAGGTTAGTGATCCAGGGAGTGAAAATATGGGTGAGGGCCTTGATCTTTATCTGCTGCTTGATGTGGCAGACGGTGCACTCGCGCTCTTTCAGGCCGGCGACGTTGCATTCGGCGGCCTTGATGATGTTTTCAGGGCCCCAGACGTGCTGCAGTCCGGGCAGCACCTGTCTTTCCGTGGTGCCGCAGCGGACACAGGTGCGCTCTTTTAAGCCGAACATCTCGCAGGCAGGGGCCTTGATGACGGCCCAGCCACCGCCCCAGTCATGCCCCAGGGCCGGCAGGATCTTGGTCTCCATGGCGCTGCACACCGCGCACTGACGCTGCTCATAGCCGGGATAAACGCAGGTGGCGGCCAGGCCAATGCTCCACCCGCCCCAGGTATGGCCGGTGGCGGGCACGCCGGCGCGCTCCACCTTGCCGCAAAGGCTGCAGGTGCGCTCGTTATAGCCGGAGAGAGTGCAGGTGGGCTGCAGGACAAGGGTCCAGATGCTCCAGTTGTGGGGCAGCGCGGGGATGGCGGCGGTGGCCAGCTCGGTCCCGCAGCGGTTGCACAGCTGGTGGGAAATCCCGGGCTTTTCGCAGGCGGCGGCCAGTTTCACTTTCCATGGGCCGGGGTCATGCCCCAGGGCGGCGATGGGGGCGGTAGCCAGCTCGATGCCGCAGCGGTTGCAGGTCTTGTGATTCACGCCGGCAGTGGTGCAGGTGGGCGGGGTTTTCACTGTCCACGCGCTGGAGTCATGCCCCAGTTTGGGGATGGGATTGCTGACCTGGGCGCCGCAACGGCTGCAGGTCGCTCGAGTTTCGCCGTCGGCGGTGCAGGTGGGCGGGACTGTCACCTGCCACGCGCCATAGCTGTGCCCCAGTTTGGGGATGGGGGCGGTGGCCAACTCGATGCCGCAGCGGTTGCAGGTCTGGTGACTTACGCCGTCAGCGGTGCAGGTGGGCGGGATTTTCACTGTCCACGCGCTGGGGTCATGGCCCAGGGCGGCGATGGAGGCGGTGGCCAGCTCGGCTCCGCAGCGGTTGCAGGTCTGGTGGTCCATGCCGGTATCAATGCAGGTGGGCGGGGTTTTTACCTTCCATCCGCCAGGGTCATGGCCCAGGGCGGCGATGGGGGCGGTGGCCAGCTCTTCCCCGCAGCGGTTGCAGGTCTGGTGGTTCATGCCGGCGTCAATGCAGGTGGGCGGGGTTTTTACCTTCCATCCGCCAGGGTCATGCCCCAGGGCGGGCACAACATCTGTTTTATTGGCGCCGCACTGGTCGCATATCATAAGGACCCAGCCGTTCTTGGTACAGGTGGGAGGCTCCTGGGTGCCGGAGGGTACCCAGTTGTGAACGCACGCCGCCAGAGCGGGCGAAGCGGCCAGCAGCAGGGCCAGGATGAGTACAATGATACGCCACGGTTTTTTCATGGTGTCCTCCTTTTGGTTGCTGGGTCAGGCGCCGGGCAGTCCGCGGCGCGTTGATGAAGTTGGCCGGCTGATGGTCGCCCTTCAGCTCACGGGGTACCTTGCTCCCGCCGGGGAGCGTCCAGCATGCCTTTGTCGCCGGGAAACACATGCTCCAAGATGAGGATCAATTCTGTGTAGACGTATCATATCAGATTTGTCGCGATCTTAAAAGCATTATCATGATATTTTGAAAATTTTTTTACGATATCCGGGGCAAACACCCATGAAACGGCATGCCCCGGGATGCTAATACTAAAATTCATGTCGCATGGAGCGACACAAATAGGGGATGTAAATGTATTTACACGCTGATTTCCACGAGGATGATCTTGGCCAAAAGACGCCGGCGGGCGCGATGATCATACTTCGTGGGAGTCATACTGATGTAATAAGGATTGGAATCAATATTATCATGGTATACTTCAGTAGAGAGCGACTTTGATCCCGGTGTATGCGCGGTAAAGTTCACCTCAGAGCGGGCTGTGCTTTGGCATCGTGGAATTACGACATCGTTATGGCAGATGAAATGACTGTCCTGAGGTGTGAATTTGCATAAAGATGACGCACAACAGAACATTCCTCAAGATTACAATGCACTGCGCAGTTTGTATTTACTGACGCGTGAAGAAAACAGGCAATTAAAACAGCTGTTAGCGCATTATCGCATTCCATATACGGCAAACTGTGAAGAAAACCAACCAGCGCATCTCCTGGTGGAGGAAGCGACACCGGAACCCAAAGACGTCAGTTCATCTGCAATTAAGCTTGCTGGCACAGCACGATCGTTGACAAAACGTAGTCCTTTAAATGAGCGGATTGCCTTGTTTATGTCTTTATTTCGGGGACGTTCAGATGTATATGCAAGGCAATGGCGCGGGAGGGATGGAAAAATTGGTTATAGTCCGGCATGTCGCAATGAATGGAAACGCGGAGCATGCCTTAAACCAAAGGCCAAATGTGCGGACTGTGTCCACGCTGACTATTATCCATATAATGCGGACGCGGTATCCAGTCACTTAAGCGGACAGGAGGTTCTGGGAATCTATCCGCTCCTGTTGGATGACACCTGCTATCTGATTGCAATTGACTTTGATGAAGCGACTTGGAAACGGGATACGATTGCGTTTAGGCGAACATGCGAAAATAGCAAAATCCCCTGCGCTGTTGAGATATCCAGAAGCGGAAACGGAGCACATGTTTGGTTCTTTTTTGAAGAGGCGATGCAAGCAGAGCGTGCTCGAAAGTTTGCCTCATTGCTTTTAACGCAGTCAATGAGGGACAATGCACAATTAAATTTTCGTTCTTATGATCGCATGTTTCCCAATCAGGACACCTTGCCAAGGGGTGGGTTTGGCAACCTGATTGCTCTTCCTTTTCAGCGGGATGCTTATCAAAATGGCGGCAGTGTTTTTGTGGATGACGATCTGGCCCCATACCCGGATCAGTGGACTTATTTGTCCTCTGTTGCACGAATTTCTCCGTCAGGAATTGATGAATGGATAAAGCAACAACACATTCCGGCGCTAGGTGATTTGCGCAGAGAAGATGGCTTAGAAGCGTCATCGTTGAATCTCTCTATGGTTGCACATTCAGCCCTTGGTTTCCCGCCGCTCCTACACTGCATAAAATCCGACAGGCTCTACATCCCTGCGGACGGCTTGCCCCAGAAGGTACAAAACCAGATCAAACGCCTTGCTGCATTTGCTAATCCTCAGTTTTATAAAGCCCAGGCCATCCGTATGCCGGTATGGAATATTCCGCGCGTTATCTGCTGTGCAGAATACGAGGATGATTGGCTATGTCTGCCCAGAGGATGTGCGAACGCTTTGTGCGATTTAGCGGGCGCAGCGTCATCAAAAATCGTCTGGTCTGATGAAAGATACTCAGGCCATCATATTGATGTGGACTTTTGCGGCGTATTACGTGAAGAGCAGCAAAGCGCCTTTGATGCGCTGATGGAGCACGAAGAAGGTGTATTATCTGCAACAACTGCTTTCGGAAAGACAGTGATTGGCGCAGCGCTGATTGGCGCGCGAAAAACAAATACGCTGATTTTAGTGCATCGGACACAACTGATGCATCAATGGAAGGAACGTTTATCGGAGTTTTTACAAATTCGGGAAGTACTTCCTGAATTGCCCAAGAGGCGCGGGTGTCAAAAACGGCGGGACATCGTTGGCATATTTGGAGGCGGGAAAGACACCCGCAGCGGCATCATAGATATCGCGCTGTTTCAATCCATGGGAAAAGCAGACGAAATCAAGCCTTGGCTTGGTGAATATGGCATGGTTATTGTGGATGAATGCCATCATGTTCCAGCCGTCAGCTTTGAGCAGGTTATGAAAAAGGTATCAGCCCGATATGTGTATGGCTTAACCGCGACACCCAAGCGCCAGGATGGACACCATCCGATTCTGGAAATATATCTGGGGCCAATCCGTTATCATGTGGATGCAAAAGCCCAGGCTGCCCGGCGTCCTTTTGCTCACCTCATGATCCCCAGGTTTACCGGGACGCGTTTTCAACTTCAGGCTGAAGACCGCATGCCCAGCATCAGTCAACTTTACAACCAGATAGCAAGTGATGATCTGCGCAACCACATGATTGTAGACGATGTTCTAAACTGCGCGAAAGAAGGACGAAATTGTCTGGTGCTGAGTGAAAGAAAGCAGCATGTGGTTTGGCTCTCCGAACAACTGGGCAAGCAGATGGACAGCGTAATCACTTTGATGGGAGGCAGAAATCAGAAAAACAGCCCTTGCCAGCTTGAAGCACTCAAGCGCATCCCCTTCAGCACGCCGCTTATCGTCTGTGCAACCGGCAAATACATTGGCGAAGGTTTTGATGAGCCACGCTTGGATACGCTGTTTCTGACCATGCCGATTTCGTGGCAGGGTACGCTGGCCCAGTATGTCGGCAGGCTTCATCGCCTGCACGAAGGAAAGCGCGAGGTTCGTGTATATGACTATATTGACAGCCATGCGGAAATGCTGGAGCGCATGTACCATAAGCGCCTGAAGGGATATGCGGCAATCGGTTACCAGGTTCTGGCAGATGCACAAGATATGACGGTCGGCGGTGATATCATCTATAATCAAGACAGCTTTCAGCGTCCTTTTTTATCGGATTTGGCGTCTGCACGGGAAAGCATCATCATTGTCAGTCCCTTTGCCACCCTGCGGCGCGCGTGCTGGCTTGAAACAGCATTGTCAGATACAATCAAACGCTCTGTATCCGTTACGGTCTGCACACGACCTTCATCGGCTTTTCAAGGTCGAAGCCAGGCGGCATCTGATGCGGCGATTCGCAAACTGATTTCCATTGGCGTTCAAGTGATTTGCGCAGAAGGTATCCATCAAAAATTTGCTATAATAGATGAGCGTGTTGTTTGGTACGGCAGTGTTAATCTGCTGAGTTTTGGGGCATCTCAGGAAAGCATGATGCGTATCATCAGCGGCAGCGTTGCCAGAGCGCTTAAAACCAGTATGGAATTTGACTTATGATTGCACATATTTATGCGTAATATCC